>ENA-OWRC01000084-OWRC01000084.1-human-gut-metagenome-genome-assembly--contig:-NODE-84-length-129648-cov-5.011582_pt1 | contig 129648 bp, 129 predicted proteins | sample MGYA00248268_ERZ651895 | MGnify/ENA primary metagenome ERZ651895 (study PRJEB26924, sample SAMEA4378242) | human gut metagenome | biome: human gut; feature: human-associated habitat; material: faeces...
CTGACAAGCGGTTTTATTATGCTAATGCACCTCCATGTAAGCAGGGTTTTTCATTTACTACTGATTTTACATGGAAGATTTTACTATGTAGGAAGGATAAAGAAGTTGCAGAGATGATATAATGAATCGAAAAGAGTTAGAAGAATATATACGAAGCAATTATAGTGCAGAGCCCGATCATCCGTGGGTAAAATATCCGAATTACATAGTTTTCCGACATCAGAGCAATAAAAAATGGTTTGCGATTATTATGGATGTCCCCAAAAATAAACTAGGTTTACAGGAAAACGATATTTTGGATGTGGTTAATTTTAAATGACAGCATCTAAAATTCACAGGAAGAAAATGTGAGAAATTATATATTTGTCGAAATATAATAGTTAACCCTTCCAGACTAAATTATAGAATGGAAGGGTTAAAAGCATATGTTTAAGCTTTAGATAAACAGCTCATTTTCTTTTTCAACTGAGCAGGTTTTTTTGAGTGCAGCGGCAGCGACCGAAGTCATAAGCTGGCTGACCTTTCTTGCATGAACTGGGCATATGGACACGCACCTCATACAGGAGATACATTTGCTTTTGTCGGAGAGCTTCAGTTGATCTGCAGAGATAGCTCCGGATGGACATTTTTGTGCGCATAGACCGCAAGCAGTACAGGTGGCATTTGCTTTAGGAATCATTCCGACTCCTGCTTTTTTGTACGGTTTGTTGCCGGGAACTACAGGTGTTGATAATGCGCCAGAAGCAGCTTTTTCAAGAATTCGATCACCAAATTCAGCGAGTTCTTTATAATCATTCAAATTAGGTCTTCAAGCTGCGTATTTGCGGATGATAGAGTGTTCTGCTACGGCTGAGATAGCTGTAATCACCTGGAATCCGGCTGTTTGTGCGTAATCCTGCATCTGCAACAGGGTATCCTCGTAAGCACGGTTGCCATATACTGCGGTAACAACACACATTGCACCGTTTCCTTTGAGCATAGAAAGCCTTTCTAAGGCAAGACTGGGTGCTACACCACCAAAAGACGGCATCGCAATCAGGACCAGCGAATCTTTTTCAAAAGAAATTTTAGCGTAATCAGTATCCAGAAGAGTCAGATCGATTGTTTCGATTTGTTTCCAGTTTTTCGTGATTGCATTTGCAACCTTTTCTGTTCCACCAGTTGGACTGAAAATAATCCTATAATATTTCATTTTATTCCTCCTTTGGTGTAAAAAATAAAACTACATCACGGGTTCAGTATAACAGCTACATGGTGTAGTGTCAATATTTACAGCAGATGAGTGCTATGATAAAATGGGAATGAAAAAACGGAGGATTGATTTTATGCATATCAGTAATAAGTGTTCGATTGCAGTTCATTGCCTGGTATTTATAAATGAATATGGAAAAGAAAAGAAAGTGACAAGTGAACTGCTATCCCTATCAACTGGATGTAATCCAGTTACTATCAGAAACATTATCAGTGCGCTGAAGAAAGACGGAATCATAGATGTAAAACCTGGAACAGGTGGCACAACGCTGGCAGTTCCGCTTCAGGATATTTCGCTCTATAGTATTTGTTCCTCCGTAGATCCTCAAGCAATTGATAAAATGATAGGTATTCATTCCAAACCATCTCCTTTTTGTCCAGTTGGTAGAAATATTAGAACTCTCATTCAGATAATAAGATGGCAGGAAAGAAAGGATTGTTCCCACAACCGATGGCGGTATAAATCTTAGAAAATTCTTATAGCATAGGCACTTTACCATTTCCTTGTCTATCATTCCCAACATTCGCAAACTACAAACGACCCTGCTATTTTCTTCCTTCTCTGCCTGGATACGTGAATGAATTAACAGAAACTCAGCCATTATCATAAGCCCTATCACAAATGCCATCAAAAATAATAAAAATTGTCCTGATTTCTTTGCATCCTGGTATTTCTCCACTTTCGAAGACAATTCATAATATGTCTGGATTGATATAACTTGTTGCACCTTTAGATACAATACAATCATTAAACTCTTGAATGGTTTTAATATAACGTTGTGGTCTTTTAAATTCTTCCGTTCCTAAAGACATATAAATGCGTGTATCAGGATTTAAATTTTGTAAAAGATCTCTTTCTAAACATTTTTTACATAAGCCAAAGGCTGGTGATAAACAAGCAGCTTTAGAAATATATTGGTTGTATTTGATAACTCCATAAAATGCCATTAAACCGCCCATAGAACTTCCTGCAATGGCTGTACATTCTCTAAAAGGATATGTTCTATATTTTTGATCAATCATTGGCTTTAGTTCATAAACAAGCCAATCTAATGTTTGAATACCTTTTCCTTGAACACGTCCAAAATAACGACTATTTAAGTTATAAGGACAATACTCACTTAATCTTTCATTTCCTTCATGATTACATTCAATCCCTACAATAATCAATTTCTTATCATAATGATCTAAAAAATCAGCTAAACCCCATGATTTACCATAAGTAGCATCACTATTCAAAAACAAATTATGTCCATCAAACATATAAACAACTGGATATCTTTCATCACTTTGATAATAATCATTAGGTAAATAAATATGCAATGTTCTTTGACAGTTAAATGGTCTTAAATAAACATCATATTTCTCTAACATTGAAAATACCTCTTTTATAATGAAATAACTTCATCAAGATCACATTGATCTATTTGATTTCCACCACCAATAATACATATTCCACCTTTTTCTAAAGTTTCATCGATTTCTTTCGCAATTTCTAACAATTCATCCTTATCTACATTTAAAATAGCTTCTAATTGTTCTTGTCTTGCTTTTTCATCTTTTTGATTAAAATAATACAAATCACCATATTTACCAATATTATAAGGCATCATAAGTGGCATTAATCCTGAAAGTGTGCCAATAATAAATCCTGTTAAATCATGATTTTCCTTTAAATAATCTTTTAAAAATGTTCCACATTTTTCATATTTCTTTAAAGATTCTTTTCCATTTGGATCACGATAAGAATAACAACACGTAAATCCTGAAGCACGCGATACTAAACCTGTACCATAAGCACCTCCTTGTACTCTTACTACATTCCATAAATAAGCTAAAGAAATAATGTTTGAAGCAAGTGGTGTCACTTTAGAGGTCTCTAATAGATAACCTCCTTTAGAGGCATAGGCAATATCTGAAGGAATAATAATTCCTTCTTTTTTAATAGAAAAAGGTTTGATGATTGCTTTTTCTAAAGCATCAGAGATTTTTAATGTTTCTTTTAAATAAAGAACTTGTTTTTCTAAGTTTGTATCATCATTTCCAGTAAAAGATAAAGTTAAACGATTATAGAAACAAACATTTTGATAAACACTTTCTAATTTTTGTTTTAAAGCAACAAAATCAAAATGATCATCTAATTCTTTTAACCATTTATAATAAGCAATTCCACTACTATATTCATCAATAACACCCAAAGGACTTACCATCGCTAAAACTCTTTTCATTGATAAACTATGTCCTGACATAGTAATCGCTTGTTTTAATGAAATAATACGTTGTTTTAAAATGTCATGAATCATTTTTTCTTGATCAAAAACAGATTCTTGTAAGATTTCAACAAGAAGTTGTAAAGCTCCTTTTTCATTTTCTTCTAAAGTAGAAAATGAAGCTTTGAAGTAAACTTGATTTTCTTTATTAGTTGTTTCATATGTATTAATAGAATAATTCATTGTTCCACAAAGAAGACGAATCTTTGTAGAAAGATCTTTAGCACTATGTTTTGTTGTAGCGATATTTCCTAATAAGGAACATATAAAAGATAAGGTACTAATTTGATCTAAATCTAAATGATCTATATTAAAATAAAGGGAATAATAATAAATACCATTGGTTTCTGTTGGATGTTTTAAAACTTTGCATCCTTCTAAATCTATTAACTTTGAAGGAATCTTTTGTACTTTTGCTTCAATATCTTCAAGATTTAATTTTGGTAAAGTATTTAAGTTTTCTAAAGTGTCTGGTGCCTGTTGGAAAGCATCTAATTGTTTTTGTTCTATTTGTAATTGTTGTTTTTGAACATCTGTCATAGAATTTAAAACATTTGTTAATTTCTTTTCTTCTTTTTCACGACGAATCTTTCCTAACTCTTTTGAAGGTTTTAATACAATTTCGCAACTATGTTTATTTTCTAAAAGAACTTCTTGGATAAGATTTTCAAAATATCCTTCATTTACTTTCTTTTTCAAATCATCAAAGATCTTTCCATATTCTAAATGGGCTTCTGGTTTTCCTCCATAAAGCCAGCTTTCTAACACTTGAAATCCGAAAATAATTCCTTGAGGATAACCACCAAAATTTCTTTCTTTTAAATTTAATTCTAAATAAGCAAGTGTTGCATCAAGTTGTTGACGATCAATACCTTTCTTAATCAATGTTTGAAGCGTATCAAAAACAATTTCTTTAACTTGATCTAAGTTTTCTTCTTTTATATGATCAACTTCTAATTGACACCAATTTTGTAATTCACCATCATTAATTGCTAGATAAACATTTTCAGCAAGTCCTTTTTCTAAAAGCACTTTATTTAAAACTGCCTGGTTATCACCACATAAAACATCACTTAATACTTGCATCGCAATAACTTTTTCATAGTCTTGATAACTTCCAATCACATTTCCCCATGCCATGCGATATTTATTTTCTGCGTTTTCTTCTTCCCCTATTTCATAATCTACCACTTGTCTAGAAACTTGAACAGGTTGTTGATAAATTGGTCCTTCTATTGGTAAATTAGCTTCCATTGATGAAAGATATTCTTGATTTAAAAGTTCTAAAACGTCATCAAGTGGGACATCTCCATCTAAAAAGACAAAGGCATTCGAAGGATGATAATATTTTTGATAAGTTTGGATAAATTGTTCATAGGTTAAATCGGGAATAGCTTCAGGATCACCTCCTGAAACATATTGATAACAGTTGTCTTTAAATAAAGCTCGATTCAACGCATTCATCATAATTTCACGAGGACTTGAAAAAGCCCCTTTCATTTCATTTAAAACAACTCCTTTATAAGTTGGTTTTTCTGTAGCTTCAATATGCCAGCCTTCTTGTAAAAAGATTTCTTTTTTATTTAAAATCAAAGGATTAAAAACTGCATCTAAATAAACTTTTGTTAGATTCATAAAATCTTGATTATTTCTAGATGAAATAGGATAAAAGGTTTTATCTTCAAAAGTCAAGGCATTTAAAAAAGTACTCATTGAACTTTTCATTAATTCTACAAAAGGTTCTTTAACAGGGTATTTTTTAGAACCACATAAGACTGAATGTTCTAAAATATGAAAAACCCCACTATCATCACTTGGTAAGGTTTTAAACGCAATACCAAATGTTTTATTTTCTTCATCACGTTTTAACCAAGCAAGTTTTAAATGGGTTTTTATATGTTCCATTTCATACATTGTTGCATTAAGTTCACTGACTTCTGCCCTTTTTTTAACGACAAAGCCATATTTTGATTCATTTATTTTCATTGTACTACCTCATTTCTTTACATCTTATTTTACCTTTGAATAGACATTTTGTAAACGAAGACAATATTTTAGTAAATATTGATTTCAAATTTACTAAATGATAAAATAACTATAGATTGGAGGTTTTTATGGCAACAATAAAAGATATTGCTGAATTAGCGAAAGTATCAAGCGCCAGTGTTTCACGTATTTTAAATAATGATCCTACTTTGTCTGTTCCTAAAGAAACAAGACAACGTGTTCTTGATGCAGCTAATCAGCTTGGTTATAAAAAGAAAAATAAAAAAATCTATGATACAGTGATGACATTAGGAATCATTCAATGGATATCTCCTATTGAAGAATCCAATGACCCTTATTATTTAAGTATTCGTCAAGGAGTAGAAGAATATTGTTTTAAAAACAAGATTGCTATCAAACGTGTTTTTAAAACAGATGTTGATTATTTAAATCAATTAGAAGATATTCAAGGTTTAGTTTGTATTGGAAAATATAGTCAAGAAGATATTGAAACATATAAAAAGATATGTTCAAATGTTATTTTTTTAGATATGAATATTGATCCTATTCATGAATGTTGTATTTTACTTGATTTTAAAAATGCAGTTAAAGATGTGGTTTCTTATTTAAGTCAAAAACATACTTCAATTGCCTATTTAGGTGGTAAAGAAATAATTCATGATAAGCTCTATCATGATCAAAGAAAAGAATATTTTGAACGCTATTGTAAAGAATACAACATTGATTATTTCATAAGCGAAGAAACGTTTTCAATTGAATCTGGTTTTAATATGACTTATGAACTTATTAAAAACAAGAAACTTCCTTCCGCCATTTTTGCGGCAAGCGATCCTATCGCCATTGGTGCCATGCGTGCTTTAAAACAATATGACATCAAAATACCAGAGGAGGTATCGATTATTGGTTTTGATAATATTGAAACAACCAATTATACCGATCCACCGCTTACAACAGTCTTTGCGCCAACATTTGATATGGGCTTTATGGCAGCTAGACAACTCTTTGATGCTTTTAAACATAATGAAAATATTTCACCAATCAAAATTCTTTTACCTTGTTTTTTAATCGAAAGAAATTCGTGTATTTAAAAATCTCTAGATTTTCTCTAGAGATTTTTTATCACTTCAAATTTATAAGATGTTTTTTCGTCATAAGTGTCGCCTGCTTTTAAAATCGTACTTGGGTTTTCTTCTAGATGAATCGCATCCGGCATATTTTGTGTTTCAATACAAATGGCATCACGGGCATTGTAATGTTGTCCATATTTACCAAGACGTCCATATAAATAATTTGCTGTATAGATTTGTGCTTGTGGTAAAGTCGTTGAAACGGTTAATTTTCTTCCTGTTTTTTCATGAACTAATTCAACTTGGTTTTCTTTTGTATTAAAGATCATTGGATGATCAAATCCTTTACCAAGTTGTAGTTGTTCATCATCATTATCGACACGATCTCCAATATAAGCAAATTCATTGAAATCAAAGGATGTTCCTTTGACATCTTTTATGTCACCTGTAGGAAGTCCATCAGGATCAATGCAAGCAAAACGATCAGCGTGAACTTTTAATAAATGTTGATACACATTTTCTTTTTTGCCAGATAAGTTAAAATACGAATGATTCGTAATATTAATAAGCGTATCTTTCGAAGTAGTTGCATGATAATGCATGGTAAGTGTATCTCCTTCAAGTGAATAGATTGCTTTAAAATCTAACTCACCAGGATATCCTTCTTCTCCATCTTTAGAAACATAATGGAATTCAACACTTGTTTCATCAAGCACTTGATAATCAAATACTTGATAAGAAAAGCCTTTGATTCCTCCATGTAAGGAGTTAGGTCCATTATTAATTGGTAAATGATAAGTTTGACTGTTTAATTCAAAAGTTCCTTTTTTAATACGATTAGCAACTCTTCCAACAAGCGCCCCAATATAGGCATCTAATGTTTGATAAGATTTAAAATCATCATATCCTAAAACCACATCATCAACATTTCCTGCTTGATCTTTCATCAACACTTTAACAAGTGTACATCCATAATTAGAAACAACAACTTCTAATTCATCATTTTTAAGTGTAATTAAATCAATATTATTTTCTACTTTCTCTATTTTAATCATCTTAAAGTACCTTCATTCCACCAAATTTTCTTACTTTTAAAACATGACAAGAACCTTCACCAAAATACTTTTCAATTTCTTCTTTATAATGATCAACGTATTCATCTTCTACAAAGGCTTGGATTGTTCCCGCAAATCCACCTCCATGAACACGACATACACCATGGTTTTCTAAAATACCTTCTGATAAAGCAAGGGCTAAAGAAACAGCTTGATTATCTGGATATTTATTTGAATAAACGTTTTGTAAGTATTTATATGAAGAATCTCCTGAATTTTTAATAACTTGTCTAAACGTATCAAAATCATTATTTTTTAAAGAAGATACTGCTTTTTCCACACGTTTATTTTCATTAAATAAATGAATTGCTCTTAAAATCGCACGATCTCCCACTTCTTTTCTTACTTCTACTAATTGATTATAAAAATCTTTTTCATCTACTTCTCTTAAAACTTCTTTGCCAAAGAATTGAGCTACTTTTTTCATTTCATAAGGAACAGCTGCATAATCATCTGTTAAATCTGCATGAGAGGCATGGACATCTACGATACATAAACTATGTTTAAATGAAGAAAACTCAACATCTACTTTTTCAACAACAGGTTTACTATTATCCTTAAAATCAATATGAATCAAACTTCCTACTGAACAAGCACTTTGATCCATTAAACCACATGGTTTTCCAAAATATACATTTTCACTATATTGTCCCACTTGTCCAATCACGACAGGATCGACTTTCATTTCATTATAAAGACCTGAAAGAATAGTTCCAATCATGACTTCAAAGGCTGCTGATGAAGATAACCCTGAACCTTGTAAAACATCACTTGTCATATAGCCATTAAATCCACCAATTTTGTAACCTAATTCTTTAAAACGAGCAAGAACGCCTCTCATTAGTCCTTCAGATGTTCCTACTTCATTTTCATTTTTCGATAAATCATCTAAAGAAATAGGTTTTAAATCATAATCATCTGATAAAACTTTCACCACATCATTTTTAGAAACAACCGCAATAATGTCTAAATTGATAGCTGCCGCTAAAACTTCACCATTTTGATGATCCGTATGATTTCCGCTCACTTCACTTCTTCCTGGTGTACTATAGATTTCAATTTCTTGATCTCCATAAAGTGAAATAAATTTTTCAATAGCTTCTACATATCTTTGAGGTTGTTTTTCAATACGATTTTCATCAATATAGACTACTTTTAAAATATCATTATAACTTCCTTCTTGAATTTCTTTAATCACTAAACTTGCTTTTTTCATTATTTTTCTCCTACCATTTCTACAAATTTAATAAAAGCTTCTTTTCCTTCTTCATTCATTTTAAAGACACCTGCATCTTCTAATACATTAACGAATTTATGTGTTAATTCTTCTTTAAGTAATTGATCCACTGTATCTTCATTAAAATCATGACTCTTTAATTCATTATACCACGCCACATGTTTTTGCATATTTGAAATTTCTAAAATATTCTTATTTCCTAATAAACATTCTTTTAAAATTTCTAATTCATCTTTTAATCTTGCTGGTAAAACCGCAAGTCCCATGACTTCAATTAAACCAATATTTTCTTTTTTAATATGATGTAAATTTTGATGAGGATGGAAAATACCATCAGGATATTTTTCACTTGTTCGATTGTTTCTTAAAACAAGATCCATTTCATACAATCCATTTTTCTTTCTTACAATTGGAGTAATGGTATTATGTCTTGTTTCATGGCTATAAGCGATAATATCCAATTTTTCATGAGAATAATTGATCCATTTATTTAAAGTATCTAAGGCAAATCGAATCATTTGTTCATCATTTGTTGAACGTACACGAATGGTTGATAAAGGCCAATTTAAAACACTGATTTGTAAATCAGGATATTTATCTAAAGAAATATCTTTAACAACTGTTGCTTCTTCTATTGGGAAGTTATAATGTCCTCCTTGATAGTGGTCATGTGTTAAAATAGATCCTCCTACAATTGGTAAATCTGCATTTGAACCTAACATATAATGTGGAAATTGTTTAACAAATGAAAATAATGATCTAAACGTATTTTCATTAATGACCATTGGTTGATGGTTTTCATTAAAAATAATGCAATGTTCATTATAATAAACATAAGGTGAATATTGCATGTAATAGCGATGTCCATTTAACGTTAATGGAATAATACGATGATTTTGTCTTGCGGGATGATTAAAATTTCCTGCAAAACCCACATTTTCTTTACATAAAAGACATTTGGGATAACCACTAGCTTTGATTGTCTTTGCCTTCATGATTTCTTTTGGATCTTTTTCTGGTTTAGATAAATTAATGGTAATTTCAATATCACCATATTTATAAAATTGTTTGAAACGAATATTTTTATCTGTTCTTGTTTTTCGAATATAATTCGATGCAATAGATAAATCATAGAAATACTTTGTTGCTTTTTTAGAATCTTCTTTATAATACTCTTTAAATGTTTGAATCACTTCACTTGGACGAGGCATTAAACAATTCATAATGCGCGTATCAAAAAGATCTCGTTCTGTAATATTATTTTCAATGAGGCCTTCTTGACAAGCATAATCTAACATTTCTTCTAAAATATCTGTCGCCACTTCTAATTTTTCATTAATTTCTTCTTTAGTAAAATGATCTAAATGAAATAAATCTAATAATAAGTTCACTGCATAAATTTCATCATCTTCACTAATTAAATGATGTTGTAAACCAAAATGAATAAGTCGATTAATTTGATGATTCATTTTATTCTTTCCTCCGCTTTCTTTCTATACTTATTGTATCATTTTAGTAAATAATGTCAAATAATTTTACTAATTTTAGTAAATATTTTACTAATTTATTGACTATGTTTTACTAAAAGTATAGAATAAAGTCATCAAGGAGGACTAAAAATGAGTGTTTTAGTATTAGGAGGAGCTGGTTATATAGGCTCTCATACAGTTTATGCATTAATCGAAAAAGGAGAAGATGTTGTTATCGTTGATAATCTGCAAACAGGTTTTAAACAATTGATTCATCCTAAAGCAAAATTTTATCAAGGAGATCTACGTGATAAGGAATTTTTAAATAATGTCTTTGAAAAAGAAGACATTAAAGGTGTTATTCATTTTGCAGCAAATTCTTTAGTTGGAGTAAGCATGAAAGAACCACTTGAATATTACAACAACAATGTTTATGGCATGATTTGTTTATTAGAAGTTATGAAAGAACATGGTGTTAAATATATTGTTTTTTCATCTACTGCGGCCACTTATGGTGAACCTAAACAGATTCCAATCACAGAAAGTGATAAAACAAATCCTACAAATACCTACGGGGAAACAAAATTAGCAATGGAAAAGATGATGAAGTGGTGCGATCAAGCTTATGGCATGAAATATGTTGCTTTACGTTATTTTAACGCTTGTGGTGCTCATGAAAATTGTCTAATTGGTGAATTACATAACCCTGAAACCCATTTAATCCCATTAATTTTACAAGTACCATTAAAAAAACGTGAAACAATTTATGTTTTTGGAAATGATTATGATACAAAAGATGGAACATGTATTCGTGATTATATTCATGTAAATGACCTAGCAGATGCACATATTAGAGCTTTAAATTATTTATATCAAGGAAATCCAAGTCAAACATTTAATTTAGGAAATGGTGAAGGCTATTCTGTTTTAGAAATTATCAACGCTGCCAAAGAAGTGACTCAACTTCCAATCCATGTCACAATGGCACCTCGTCGAGCTGGTGATCCCGCTAAATTAGTTGCTGATAATTCTAAGGCTAAAGAAATTTTAGGTTGGCAACCTCAATACACTGATATTAAACAAATTATTCAAACTGCATGGAATTTCCATTTAAAAAATTGCAAGTAAACTGAAGTATACCTCCAAGTTAGTAACTTTGGAGGTTTTTATTTTGAAATATACTAATGAATTTAAAATAGAATAGGTACTTTTCAATCCATTTATAACGTGCATGAATCAAGTATCAAAATAAGCAAGACCAACACAAGTGACACAAACAAAATAAGGAAAACCAAGACTGTATAACATCCTCATTTTCCTTTTAATTAAAATACCCGGAGGTATTATAAAAGTTCTTTAAAATCATCGATTACTTTTATAACTCCAGGCATTTTTTCATATTCTTTTTTATTATTTGCAGAATTTACAACAATAATTTGTCTACATCCTGCTTGATAAGCATTTTCTATACCACTTTTAGAATCTTCAACAATTAAACAATCTTTAATATTAACATTCAATTTTAAAGCGGCATCTTTAAACATCGCTATTTTATTTTGATATGTTCCATTATCATAAATAATATCATCTACTTTCATCCACTTATCTAAATGAAATGATTCAACAAAAAAATCAATATTTTCTTTAATAGATGCACTAGCTATTGTAAAAGGAATTTTTTGTTCTTTAAGTTGTTTAAAATAATCATAACTTCCTTCAACTAGATGGAATGTAGCTTGATCTTCTTTACAAAATTGTCGATAGTATTTCTCTTTTAATTTTGAATAATAGTCAATATCTTCTTTTGTTGCTTGGTTATTTTTCATATATTGGATTATTTTTTGATTAGGAACTCCATTAAAATGTTTATGAAGTTCCTCATCTGTAATATCTTTATTTCTTAATAGCCTTGATATCGCACCCCAGGCTTTGACATGTTTATCGTTATCAAAAAACAACGTTCCGTTAAAATCAAAGATAACACCTTTTATCATTAAAACAATTCCTTTGTTTGTGAAATGTATTTATACCAATAAGCTGAAGCTTTTGGATATCTTTTTTGCGTTTTATAATCAATATAAAATAATCCATATCTTTTATTATAACCATTTGTCCAAGAAAACATATCCATCAATGACCATATAAAATATCCTTTAACATTAACACCCGCTTCAATCGCTTTTAACAAGTAATAAAGATGTCTTCTTACATAATCAATACGTGGTGTATCATCAATAATACCATCTTCAAAATCGTCTTTATAACCCATTCCATTTTCAGTAATATAAATTGCTTTATATTGAGGATATTGTTGTTTAATACGCACAAGCATATCAAACATACTTTCAGGATGAATCAACCAATCCCAATCTGTACGATCAATACCTTCTTTATTCATTCTTTCTCCAACACCTTTTAAGCGGAAACGAGAAGTTCCTTTTTCCCCTGTACCGTTATGATAGATATCATTTTCACCATCATAAGCTTGAATAAAACGGCTTTGATAATAATTCATTCCTAAATAGTCATTTTCTTTAGCTGCTTTTTTCATAATTTCTAAATCAGATTCTTCAATGTCTAACATTCCCTGATTAAGGGCACATAATTTTTGCGCAATTTTTAAAGTTTCATCACTATAATATCCTAAAAAAGTAGCATCTAATAAGAATTGATTTTGTAAAACATCTTCATTTTTTGCTGCAATAATATCTTCTAATTTATTTTCATTATAAGGATATTTATATTCTAACGATTGAACAATTCCTATCTTTCCTTTATAGTCACCTTTTTTATAAGCTAATACTGCTTTACTGTGAGCAAGCATCATATAGTGCATTGATTGAAATGCTTTTGTCATATTATACTTTTCTCCATTTGGAAAAGTTCCTTCAATATACTGATTTGTACAAACTGCCCAAATTTCATTAAAAGTAAACCAATAAGTTACTTCATCCTTATATTCTTCAAAACAATAACTTGCATATTTTTCAAAAGCATCAACAGTTTCTTTATTTAAAAAATCACCTTTTTGAAATAAAGTATTTGGTGTATCAAAATGATGTAATGTAACAAATGGTTCTACCCCTTTTTTATGACATTCTTTAAATAATTGATGATAGAAATCAACACCTTGTTGATTGATTTTTCCTGTACCATCAGGAAAAATACGACTCCAGGCAATAGAAATACGTATACCATTAATTCCAAACATCTTACATAATTTTAAATCAACAGGATATTGGTGATAAAAATCACTTGCTGGATTTGCTTGAAAACGACCTTTTTCTGCCAAAAAGTCATCCCAAGCAACTTTTCCTTTCCCATACTCTCTTGTACTTCCTTCACATTGATAGGCTGCTGTAGCCCCACCAAAAATAAAATCATTTGCAAATCTCATCATTATTCCCCCATAATCTTAAACACAAATTCTAAAGCACCTTTTGGATTACGTGTTAAATCAATATATTGTTTTCCTTCACAAGCAATACATTTAACACCCATACGATCTGCATCTTTCTTTAAATCTTCGTAATAAGAAGCTACTTGTGGAGCTAAAATAACAAGGTCATAATCACCCATAATATCTAAATGTGCTCCATAAGAACCTGCAGCTGTAACTAATGGAATTCCTTCTTCTTTAGCACCTTTAGCAAGGGCATTGGCAAGTAAACCGCTTGTTCCACCACCAGCACATAATACAAGAATTTTTTTAGAATCTAATACTTTTCCATCAACTTCAACACTGTCATCTTCTTTTACTTCAAAGTGATTGTTTTTTTCTTCTTCTAATTTTTGATTATCATAAACTTTAAAGAATGGATAATAAATAACAAAATCCATTACTAAAACGATCACCAAGAAAATAACAGGTAATAATTTAATACCACATCCAAGTATAATTCCAAGAGGTCCTGGTGTTGTCCAAGGAAGCGTATAGATGAAACCATCCATATTAAAAACATCTACAAAGATTTTAAATAACCAAACATTAGCGATTGGAGCAAAAATAAATGGTACAAAGAATACTGGATTTAAAACAATTGGTGCCCCAAACAAGAAAGGTTCATTAACATTAAATAGTACTGGAATCGAACTTGCTTTTCCAATTGCTTTTAATTCTTTTGATTTAGCAAGGAAAGCAAACATCAAACAGATAACAAGAGTTGCTCCTGTACCCCCTAAACAAACAACAAAATATTGTGCTCCTAAAGTTAAAACTTTATCAGCATGTTGTCCTGCTTGAACAGCAGCTAAATTGGTAGACATATTTAAAACTAATGCTGCTGAAATTGCTGGCTCTACAATTGATGGTCCATGAACGCCAATAAACCAGAATAAAGACATTGCTCCATAAATAAGTGCTAAACCGACATAACCATCTGCGGCTGAAAATAGTGGTTGGAATACTTGAATAACCCCTTTAGCAAAACAAATACCTGTAGCCATTCTAAAAAGATAATCAAATAGCCAAATAATAATCATTGAAAAAGCAAATGGAATAACATCTTTAAATGTTTGAGATAAATTTGGTGGTACTTGTTCAGGCATTTTAATCGTAATATTACGTTTAATACAGAATTTATAAATACCCCCTACAACAAAAGCTGTCATAAAGGCTGTAAGTAACCCTTTTGAGCCCATAAATTCACTTGCAAAGCCACCTTCTAAAGCATCACTACTTAAAATTAGAAAACCACAAATGGCACAAATCATTGTTGAAATACTATTAATTTGGTTATTCGCTGGCATTTCACGGTTTAAAGTATCTGTAAAATGCTTTGTCGTTGTTGCTGCTACAGCAATCGCTAAGATTCCCATAGAATAGTTGTAAGGTTTCATAATGATTGTTTCTATTTCTTTTGACCAATAAAAACCAAAAACATTTGGAACATAAGCAATTAAAAGAAAGATACTTGAAAATAAAATAATTGGCATACTTGAAATAAAACCATCTTTAATTGCTTTTAAATACTTATTTCTTGCCACTTTATCAAAAAATGGTTTCATTTTTTCAATTGGCTTAATAATTGCATCCATACACATTCTCCTTATTTTTTATAAACATCAATGAGTGTTGAAATAATATCTTTTAATAATAAAGTTGTCATTAAATGGTCTTGTGCATGAACCGTAATAAAGCCAACTTCTACGTGGTTACCACGTGCTTCTTGTTGTAATAATTCTGTTTGTGATTTATGTGCATCAACTAAACACGCATTGGCTTCTTCAATTAATTGATCACATTTATCAAAATTTCCTGTTTTTGCATTTTCAACTGCTAATAATAATTTAGATCTTGCATCTCCTGAATAAGCTACAATTTCAAAACCAATCATACTTGCTTCTTCTTTTGTCATTGTTCTTTCCCCTTTATAATTGAAATAATGGTTGCAACTTCTACATCACTAATAGTAATACGACATATTTGTTCTATTGGTAAAAGAATTTCTTTCACTTTTTCAACAGTACTTCTATCTTTTGTTAGAATATCACTTGCTGCTTGAAAATGAACAGCTGGTGAAAGATGTTTTTTCAAACGATCAATTAAACATATAATATGAATTAACAATCCAATAAGTGTATCATAATCTATTTTTTGATTTAAAATGATTTCAAGTTTATTTGCAAAATGGATCAATGGTTGTTTTAAATCTTCTATTTGAATATCTTCAAATTGTTCTTGTAGATAATCAAATAAATTTTCTAAATCATCTTCATCAGTAAATAAATCATCTAAACTCTTGGCATTTAATTTATAAACATTTGAAAGTGGAATCATTGTATATTGTGATAAGTGTATTTCTTGTCTAGAAATAAGTCCTTTAATTTTATATTGACTAGCAATTTGATCAATACGATTATAAATAGATTCAATTTGACTTTCTTGAATCAAGAAAATTTCAATATCTTTCAAATCAAAATGTTCTAAAAGATAATTCTTTGCCTGTACTAATTCACTTTCTAGCGAAGAAATCAATACAAGCGCTTCTTTTTGACTATTGTTTCTTACATATTGAAGATCTTTAAAATGTTCTTGTAAATATTGATATGTTTCATTAAGCGATAATAATTCATGTGCTTTATTGACACTCGTCATCGCAATAAGTGTTAATGGTATTTCTAAAAATTCAATATCGATATTAAGCTCAATCTTTATTGATTCTGCCATTGTACGAATAGAACCCATATCATAAATAAGAATCATTCCTTTTCCTTGATGAATATGTAAAATATGTTCTTTTAGTTCTTCATAAGATTCATTAATTGTTTGATCTAATTTTAAATCATAACCAAATATTGATTGTTTTCCACTTAATTTTTTAACAACATCAACAATAGAGGTTGCGGTATGATCTCCATGCATTGCAATAAGTGTTACAACTTCTTGATGGTGTATTTCTTCTTGTCCACAAATAAGAAATAACATCACCATAATGACTTCATCGTTAGGAAGGTGTATTCTAAAATCTTCATCAATTTTTTTAATAAATTGAAGTGTTTGTTTATAATATTCTGGAAATTGTTGAATAAAGTCATTTTTTTCTTTAGGTGATAGTCTTTGTTTTTTAGAAGTCTGAATAATTGCTGTATCAATATGTAAGGCTAATCCATATAAAGTTTTTGTTTCAAAAAGAATATTATATTGATTAGACATTTGATTTAAAAAATCTTCAACATCCTGTATTAATTTTAATGATACTATTTTTTCTAATTGTTCTTTTGAATAAATATTTTCAGTAATACGATAAAAATATTCTTGAAAATCTTTCTTTAATTCTACAAGAATTAAAGAATCCGTTTCTTCTTGTGTTAATTGTTGTTTCTTTAATTCTTTTTTCTTTTCGTCTATCGTTGAATAAATATGTTCTTTTTGTAGAGCTATACTTTTTAATACTTGATCACCTGTAAATGTATATTGACTGTTTGATGAAACAAGTTCATCAATTTCATCTTTATAGTGTTTGTAATAAATCATCCCTTTTCTTACATGATTTGGAAAATCAGAGAGAAGTAATTCAATGTGTCTTTCATTTTTTTGAATACGTACATAGCTGTTAGCACAAGCATTATGAATATCATTTTTTAATTCTTTAATTTGTCCCGAACATTCATAAAGCATTAAAGAATGTAAAACAGTATTTGCGAGTTGAATAGAACATTGAATTTGTTTTGCTTCTTGGTTTAAAAACATCTCAATTAAATTATATCTTTCTTTTAAACTTCTTGATTTTAAGGGTGGAATAGAAATTGTATAATCCAATTCATTCATAAGCGTATAGGATGTTATTTTTTGAAGTGAATCAATATGACAAATGAAAATACATTTATACTTATCATTTGTTGCAAGATGCTGCATTGATTGTAAAAAATCAGATAATAAATAATCATCTAGTAAATGTGCATTTTTCAAAAAAAGCAATCCTGTATTCGCTTTTTGAATTAAACCTTGATTTTCTAAAAAGATGTCTTTTATTTTATTTTGATTTTCACTATAAGATTGACAATCAAAAATAATATAAGGTGCATTATTTTTTAATACTTTTGACTTTACAGCAAATTCATAAATACTCTTTACAAAACAATCAATACCACTTCCTCTTTCTGCAGTTAAGAGAATCTTAGGTAAAACTGAAGGATATAAAACGGCAGCTTTTGCTAGCATAATAGCTTCTTTTAAAGATTGATCATGACCAATTAAACTTTCAAAATCACGTTTTTCATTTTCATTAAAAACCAGTTGATATAAAACAGGTCTTCCATCAATCTTCTTTACTTTTCCTTCTTTTACTAATTGATTCAAAAGAGTTGAAATATTTGTTCGCTGCATATTCAATTTTTCGGATAGAAACAAAGTTGTTAATTGGGGATATTCTTCCATTTGATATTGGTTTGAATATTCTTGAATAAATTCTAAAAGTATTTCTTTTTTTGTTTTCATGTTGTCCTCCGTTACAACCGTTCTAACCGCTTACAACTATAAAGTATTTTGTTAGGGCTTACAAATCCCTAATATTCTTTATTTTTATACACTATAGAACAGTTTTTCATATACTGTATAGATTCGTTTTATTGTTTTATACATTTATTATACACTATTGATGATAAAATCACAGTATTTCATACACTGTATAAATCATATAATATAATTTATACACTATTAAAATTAATAAAAAAACTGCTATTTTGTCAATAACAGTTTCTCTTTCATTGAATTCTTTATCATTTTTCTTGAATTTCTTACATATCTATACCTTTTCTATATTTTATGAGATTTAATTTCATCAAATGACTATCTCCACATTTTAACAGCTTGTTTAATGTCTTCTTGAAATTCTTCACTAAAATCTTCGAGATCACCAACTTGAATAACTTCTTCATCAATTAAAGAAAGAATATTATTAAACATCATTGATCTTCTCATATCAATAGCAACACCTACACTCTTTTTATCATTCCAAATTCTTTTTTCTAAATCCCAAAAGTTTTTTGCAGGATTTTCATCTCTTTGTAAGAGTTCAATATATTCCTCATTCAACTTTTTCATATGGCCTTCTTGCCAACCGATGATTTTCTTTCTAAATATCTTCCAATCACTTTCTTTAACGTTATACATTTCTTTACTCTTCTCTTGCAAATGAATTAATATAAAGCTCTTTTAACTCATTTTCATCCATTTCATCAACTTCTAAATAAAAATGTTTAATTCCTACTGCATCATAATAACCAATTACACGATCTTTCATTTCTTCAACACTTACTTCTTTTTCTACACCATTAATTGTTACATTCATAATCAATATCTCCTTTTCTTTATTCTACAAAAAAATGGACATTTCGTCCATTTTTATATCTTAAATTATTTATTCATTTATATTATTTTAAAACAAAGATTTGTTTATCTTTCATATAGATCAACAAATGAACTATAAAACAAATAATAACAACCTTCATCGCTGGTGAACTCACAAGCATTGGCATAAGCATAAAACCATATAAAACAAGATCCATAAAAATAATGCCTGATAGTAAATAAGTATTTTTCTTTAAATCAATTATTTCATGATTTTTTATTTTATAAATAAGAAATAAAATATAAAGAACACCTACAATAAAAACCATGCAATAAGATATCTTAAAAACATTTTCAAAGATTCCTATTTTACCATAAATAGGTTGTCCTAATTCATTTGTTGAAATGCTATGTCTTGAAGTATAATTGTTAAAAAACATTGAACTAAAAGTATAAATAAGTTCAAAAATATAAATAGAATAAATGAAAAATACATCTAGCTTATTTTTCATAAGACACCTCTCCTTTTCTACTTTTAGTATATATAAAAGATGTGGATATCTTGTGAATAACTAACAATTACAATCTTTTTTTCAACATTGTAATATTTTCTCTTGACCAAACTTCTTTAAATCCTAAATCTAAAAATAACTTTTTAGCAGGATTATTATTTTCAATATCATCACAAAGAAAACGTAAACCATTATCTTTAGCTTGTTTACATAAAAGTTCTAAAGCAACTTTTCCTTTTCCTAAATGTCTATAAGGATATTCAATGATAACATTTAAAACATATTCTTGATATTCTTCTTCAAAATGATAAGATACTTCACCAATATATTTATTGAGTGTTTCATCATAAATATAAGCATAATAATGCTTTGAATCATTCATCCATAAAGCATACCAAGGTTTCCAAATTTTTTCATTAAAATCAACAATACCACCATTACTTTTATTAAAAGCCATTGTCTTTTTATCTTTTAATAGCTTCTTTCGATATTTTAATTCTTCTAATTGAGGTTGTACTAATTTCATAACTTTCCTCCTTATAAACAAAAAAATCCTTTATTAAGGACTTTATCTTCACTAATGGGGCGGACGATGAGAATCGAACTCACGAATGCCGGAGCCACAATCCGGTGCGTTAACCACTTCGCCACGTCCGCCATGGACTATTATTATACAGTTAAAAAATGGGGCGGACGATGAGAATCGAACTCACGAGTGCCGGAGCCACAATCCGGTGCGTTAACCACTTCGCCACGTCCGCCGTATCAACTGCATGTATTAATTTACACTATTTCATGAATTTTGTAAAGTATTTTTTACAAAAATATCTACATTCTTTTTAAGATTTATTATACAATAAAAAAGAATATAATAATGAAAAGGATAAGTGTATGAATGAATTAGAAAATTATTATGGAAAATTTTGCGAAGACAAACGTCTTTTAAGAAAACATGGACAAGTAGAATATCGTACTTCTATGAAATATATTCATGATTATTTAAAAACTGGTGATCGCATTTTAGATATCGGTGCTGGTACAGGAAGATATTCTGTCGCTTTAAGTCAAGAAGGTTATGAAGTAGACGCTATTGAACTTGTGAAATATAATCTTGGAATGTTAAAAGCAAAGAAAAGTAATGTGAAAGCCTATCAAGGAACTGCTTTAGATTTATCACGCTATCAAGATGAAACTTTTGATTTAACACTTTTATTTGGACCAATGTATCACCTTTTTAGTTACGAAGATAAACTTAAAGCATTGTCTGAAGCTAAACGTGTAACTAAAACAGGAGGAGTTATTTTAGTTGCTTATGTCATGAATGATTATAGTGTACTTGTTCATGGCTTTAGAGATGGTCATATCAAGGAAGCTTTAAAAAGTGGGAAAATTGATGAACATTTTCAAACAAAAACCAATATCGATGATCTTTATAGTTATGTCAGAATCGAACTGATCAATCAATTAAATCAAGATTTGAATTTAAAAAGAATTAAGATTATTGCTGCTGATGGACCAGCAGATTATATGCGTCCTATTTTAAATAAAATGGATGACGAAACATTTGAACTTTTTATGCAATACCATTTATCTACTTGTGAAAGATTAGATATGATTGGCGCAAGTTCTCATACTTTAGATATATTAAGGAAGGTGTAGTTATGGCAATTATTAAATTAAATTATTTATCAAAAGCATTACTTAGAACTGTTGATGTTACTGTTGTTTTACCAACAGATACATTAGATATGGATACAATGACATATAATCAAAAGAAGGAATATAAAACACTTTATTTATTACATGGTATCTTTGGTGATCAAAATGATTGGCTTTATGGTACCCGTATTCAAAGATTTGCGAGTGAAAGAGGATTATGTGTCGTGATGCCAAGTGGAGAAAATATGTTCTACGTTGATCAAGAAAATACACATAATTTATATAGTCAATTTATTGGAGAAGAACTTGTAGAAATGACACGTGCAACGTTTCCTCTTTCTCATAGAAAAGAAGATACTTTTATTGCTGGTCTTTCAATGGGAGGCTATGGTGCTATTGTCAATGGTTTAAAGTATTACAATACTTTTGGTTTTATTGCCGGCCTTTCAAGCGCTTTGATGTTAGATGATTGGGTAGATTGTAAACTTCCTATCATTCAAGGGGTTGACGCTAAAAAATATTATGAAAGTTTATTTGGCGATATAACAAAATTAAAAGAGAGTGATAAAGATTACTATGCTTTAGTAAAGAAAATCCCTCATGATCAACTTCCTAAAATGTATATGTGTATTGGAACGGATGATTTTTTACTTGCCACAAATCGTAAATATCGTGACTTTTTACTTGAAGAAAAAGTAGATTTAACTTATGAAGAAGGACCTGGAAATCATGAATGGGATTTTTGGGATCGTTATATTTTAAAAATTTTAGATTGGCTTCCTTTAAATAAAAAAGATGAAGGTTTAAATAGTGGTCACGTAAGCAAATAAGAGCAGGATAACCTGCTCTTATTTTAAATCAATGTTTGATTAAGTCCCCAATGATCAAATTCATGGAAAATAACATAAATATTATCAGCTTCGATTTTCGTTGTTTCATGAATCATTTGAATCATCGCTTCTGTTAATTTTTTCTTATCATCAAATTCTGCACTTTTATAAAGATTAATTTCAATCATCATACAAGGAGTTTCTTCCCCTTTAAAATACATAATTTGATCATCTTCCATATGAATCATCAAAGCTTTTTCTGTTTTACCAGGAATAAGTGAAATAAGTTCCCCCGATTTTGATTTAATTGTATTTTCTTGTCTTAAGGTTAATTTATGATTTGTTTTAAATGATATATATGGCATAATAATTCCTCCTCTTCTTTCTATTTTATCATTAAAAAAATAAATTGAAACTGTTTACAAAACATTTTTTGTAATGATATAATAGATATGCAAAGGTTTTATATGATTTTCCAAAATATCTCAAATATGAGGAAGTTGTATTTCACTTTATGTACACAATCTCATATTTGCGATTTTATACATAGAGTATTTCCATTTGTAATTTTTATAGGAGGTACCAGACATGGCTGTCGGAAAAGTAAAATGGTTTAATGCCGAAAAAGGATTCGGATTCATCACTAGTGAAGAAGGAAAAGATATTTTCGTTCACTTCTCTGCAATTCAAGCTGATGGATACAAAACATTAGAAGAAGGTCAAACTGTTGACTATGATGTAGTAGAAACTGATCGTGGTCCACAAGCACAAAACGTTGTTGTAAAATAATGTATAGAAAAGAGATTGCTGATGCAATCTCTTTTTTTATCTATAAACAACGACTGGTAAATTAACATAAATTTGTGAATATAAGCTTCCAGCAAATCCTGTTGGTAAGTTAATACATCCATGTGAACCGCTATTAATATAAATATCTCTACCAAACGTACTTCTCCATGAAGCATCATGTAGCCCTATACCTTTATTAAATGGCATCCAATAAGAAACAGGTGATTCGTATTCATATTTCCCATTTGGTTGTTTTGTTCCTCTTAAAACTCTATTTCTTTCCTTATTATAAATATAATATGTACCACTTGGTGTAAGTCTTGTAGGATCACTTTCTTTACCACTTACAAAATCACTTTCTAAAACAACACTTCCATCTTTAACAAACCATAAATGTTGTTTTGTAATATTGATTTCTAAATAAGTCGTTCCTAGTCCACCATTTTCTCCTGATGGAAGTTGTCCTGTATGTTCAGGTATTCTATTATTTTCACTTTTATTTTCATTGATCATTTTTAATAATGCACTTACTTCACTATCAGTAGAAACTCTAAATCCATAAGTTCCTCCACTGACTGTGTGACTTTGTCCATCTTTTCCAGTAAACGTTCTTGTTGCGCCAATGGAATTATATTGACTTGCAAGTTCTTTAACAAAGACAGTTAATTTTTCTTTAAAAACACTTTCATCTTTTGTATAACTTCCATCATCTTGTTTACTTAACCAAGTAATAAGTGTACTTCCATCTAAAGCAATTTCTTTTCCTTTAGGTGTTGTATATGTAATTGTTGATAAACAATATTCATTTGCTGCCTTTAATTGGTTATTCAAATCTTGATCATCTTTGTAAACTTGAGGTTTAACATAACCATTAGCTTTTGTAACATCTAATTGTTGTTTTCCTTCACTTAAAGCTACCTTGATATTTTTAACTAATTCTTCAGTATTAAATTTTGATCCTAACGTTTCTTCAATAATTGAAAAACTTCCATCTTTATATTGAATATAGGCATCTGTTGGTGCAATTTGATTTTCTTCTTTAGCATGTTCCATTGATGCTATACCATTTGTTAAGTTTTCATCACTGATTTGTATTAAATCAGTTAAAGTATTTTTTTCATTTTTAAAGAATCCTATAAACCAAGCCCATTTATTTTGATTTTTCATTAATTGATTCAATGAATTATCTTTATTATAAGATACACCTAATTGAGCTGATTGTAATACTTCACTTTGTCCATCATTAAAAATCAATTTTAATGATTGTCCATTTACTTTCTTAGATAATTGATCATTTGCTTTTTGTAATGTCATTCCTCCAACATCACTCCCATTGACCATTGTTCCATTTAAAAACTTATCATTGTAATATAGCATTCCTGCTAAATAAACAACAAGAAGAACCAAAACAACAATCCCGCAAATTAAAACAGGCTTTTTATGATTCGAATACCAATTATTCTTCTTTTTTGTCATAAATACTCTCCCTCTCTTACATTTCCGCACCTATTTTATCACAAAATATTTATAGGTAAAGAAAAAGTATGGTATTTATCATAAAAAATGATAATCCATGCTTTTATAAGATATTTTCTATATATTTTTCTAACTCTTGTATATTTTGATGATAAACAAAGCCTTTCATACCAACTTTTATAGCTGCGTCTATATTTTCTTTTAAATCATCAACAAAAAGGCATTCATTAGCTTTTAGATGATAACGACTTAAAAAATCTTGATAAATATCTAAATTTGGTTTTATTTTTTGATATTTTGCAGATGTATAAAGCTCTTTAAAATGTTGAAAAATAGATTTTGATTGATAATATTGATAAAATTGCATTGAGCAATTAGACAACAAATAAAATTGATATCCTTTACCCTTATATCTTTTAATAAATTCTTCCATTTCATCAAACTGATCAAAATAATCAAACCAATGTTCAAAAGCATACACAATTAAATCTCTTTTTTCATCAGGAATTTGTTCAATTAATTGTTTTTTGGCATCTTGTAAAGAAAGAACCCCTTGATCAAGTTGTGCCCATTGTTTTGTTTGGAATAAATGTTTAATAATATAATCTTTTTCTTCTAAAGAAGATGCAAGCTGACTTGCAATATAGGAAACATCCCATTTACAACAGACATTTCCCATATCTAAAACAATATTTTTTATCATATGTAAAAAATAGGCAAACTGCCTATTATAATAAAGGATTAAGTTTTTCTAAGATAACATCTTTTCCAACAAAACCACTAATTTGATCAACGGCTTGACCATCTTTAAAAAGAATTAAATGCGGAATAGATTGAATTCCATATCTTCCTGCTAATGAAGGATCTTGATCAACATCTACTTTTGCAAATGTAACTGTTGGTACCTCTTGAGCAACTTCTTCTAAAACAGGAGCTAACATTTTGCATGGTCCACACCAATTAGCAAAGAAATCAATCACAACAACACCTTTAGAAACAACTTCATCAAATTGTACATTTGTAATAATTTCCATAATTTCACCTCCATTATATTATGCCAAAACTCTTTTTTTTTACAAGTGATATGCTTATATTATTTGAATTTTATCGCTATAACTGTTATTATGTGCTTGTGATTATACTAGAAATGGAGTGGTATTATGAAAAAAGTCGCAGTTGTGACTGATAGTAATGCAGGTATTCGTCAAAAAGAAGCAAAAGAACTTGGTATTTTTGTTTTGCCAATGCCTTTTACTATTGATGATCAAACATACTATGAAGATATAAATTTAACTCATGAAGAATTCTTTGAAAAACAATTAAATGGTGCAGAAATCTTTACTTCTCAACCTGTTGTAGGAAACGTTAAAGAATTATGGGATCAAATTTTAAAAGATTATGATGAAATCGTTCATATTCCAATGTCTAGTGGATTAAGTGGTTCGTGCCAAACAGCTATGATGCTAGCACAAGAATACGATAATCGTGTTTTTGTCGTAGACAGTCAACGTATTTCTGTTACTCAAAAATACGATGTCATTGATGCTAAAAGATTAGCTGATCAAGGAAAATCAGGACAAGAAATTTGTGATATTTTAACTGAAAATAAATTAAATGCTTCTATTTATATTACTGTTAATACACTTGATTATTTAAAAAAAGGGGGTCGTATTACCCCTGCTGCTGCTTTATTGGGTGGGATGTTAAAAATTAAACCTATTTTACAAATACAAGGTGAAAAATTAGATTCTTTCGCTAAAACTAGAACAATGGCTAGAGGAACTAAAATCATGAAAGAAGCAATCGCTAAAGATATTAAAGAACGCTTTGATGATGACTATCATAACGTGCATATTTGTGTCGCTTACACTTATGATGAAGCACCCGCTTTAGAATTAAAAAAAGAACTTGAAGAACTTTATCCAGGTGAAAATATTATTTGTGATCCTTTATCATTAAGTGTTTCTTGTCATATTGGACCTCATTCTCTAGCAATTGCTATATGTAAAAAAATTTAAGATTCTCGTTTGAGAATCTTTTTTATTTTTGGGTATAATAATTTGACTTTTTTCATTTTGATAGTCTATAATACATTTTAAGTTTATGCTATAATAAAACAAAAAATATAAGGAGGTCATTTATGCAAGAAAAGCCAATCCATAATAAATATAATGGCAATAAAAATACAAAAAATAAAAATTTTAATCGTCATAGATCAACACATAAAAACTATAAAAATACAAAACATAATAAAACAATCGATACTAAAGTTTATGCTTTAGGTGGTTTAAATGAAATTGGAAAAAATATGTATTGTGTTGAACACGATAATGAAATTATCATTATTGATGCTGGGGTAAAATTTGCTGAAGAAGGTTTACCTGGTATTGATTATGTCATTCCAGATTATAGTTATTTAAAACGTAATGAAAACAAAATTAGAGGATTATTGATTACTCATGGTCATGAAGATCATATTGGAGGAATTCCTTTTTTACTACAAGTTGTAAAAATACCATTCATTTATGCTTCTCCCCTTGCTTGTGCGATGATTACAAGAAAGTTAGAGGAAAAGCGTTTAACAAATGCAACGCACTTGATTCGTATCGATGATGAATATCAAATAAAAACAAAATATTTTAATATTGGTTTTTTTAAAACCAATCATTCTATTCCTGAAAGTTTAGGAATTATTATTAATTCTCCTAACGGACGAATTGTTTCAACAGGTGACTTTAAGTTTGATTTAACACCTGTAGGAGATCCTGCTGATTTCCAAAAAATGTCGTTTTTAGGTGAAACTGGTGTTACTTTATTATTAAGCGATTCTACCAATGCTGAAGTTCCTACTTTTTCTAAAAGTGAAAAGCAAGTAGCATATGCTGTTCAAGAAGAATTTAGAAAAACTGAAGGACGTTTAATTGTAGCAACCTTTGCTTCCAATGTTCACCGTGTCCAACAAATCGTAGAAGCAGCAGTTAAATTTAATCGTAAAATTCTTGTTTTTGGTCGTTCAATGGAAAATAACATCCAAGTATCAAGACAAATGGGTTATATTAAAGCACCTGATTCTTTCTTTATCAGTAATAATGAAGCAAAAAAATTACCTGATAATGAAATCTTAATTCTATGTACAGGAAGTCAAGGAGAAGCTTTGGCTGCGTTAAGTCGTATTGCTAATGGAACACATAAATTCGTTAAAATCAAACCTGGAGATACTGTTGTCTTTTCATCAAGTCCAATTCCAGGAAATGCATCAAGTATCAATGTTGTTGTTAACCGCTTATTTAGAGCAGGTGCCAAAGTTTTAGTCAATACAGCATTCAATAACTTGCATACTTCGGGACATGCTAGTCAAGAAGAACAAAAGTTGATGTTATTACTTACAAAACCTAAATACTTTTTCCCAGTACATGGTGAATATCGTATGTTGAAAATTCATGCTGAATTATCTCAAGAAGTAGGTGTTCCAAAAGAAAATTCTTTTGTTTTAAGTAATGGAGATACTATTTTATTAAATAAAGGGATTGCTCGTTTAGGACCAAGAATTCATGTAGATGATATTTATGTTGATGGTAATGATCTTTCAGGTTTATCTACAGCTGTTTTAAGGGATCGTCAAATTTTATCTGAAGATGGAATGGTTTCTGTTTTAATTTCTATGGATTCTCATGAAGGAAAATTATTAACTAAACCGGTTATTATTTCCCGTGGTTTTGTTTATATGAAAGATAGTTTCCCTATGATTCGTGAAGCAGAAAATTTAGTAGGTCAAGCTTTAAGTCAATTACTTGCAGGAAAAACAACTTTTGGTGAAATCAAAAATACAACAAGAGATGTTCTTTCTCAATATTTTTATCGTAAAACAAAAAGAAATCCAATGATAATTCCTGTTATAATGAATAAAAAATAATGAATAAAATTAAAAAAATAATTTTAATTATTCTTTCTTGTTTTTTAGTTATTTGCCTTTATCAATGGTATATTCAAAGTCAAAACACATATCATTTTAAAGAAACCGCATTTACTCAAAAAGCATTACCAAAAGAATTTAATGGTTTTACGATTGGTTATTTTTCTGATTTAAATCTTTCTTCTAAAGAAGATTTAAATCACTTAAAAGAAGCTGTTAAAGATTTAAATAAAAAAGATGTTGATTTAATTTTATTTGGTGGAGATATTTATAGTAATGATTCATTTGAAACTGATCAAGTAAGTCAAATATTAAAAAATATACACTCTCGTTATGGTAAATTTGCTGTTTTAGGAGAAAAAGATCAAGGTGATTCTACTAATAATACAAATTTATTAACTGAAGCTGGATTTGAAGTTTTGCATAATGAATTACGTTATATTTATTATAAAGGTTCTATTATTGATTTATTAGGATTAGAAAATTCCGGTGATTGTTCAGGTTTAATCAGCGAAGACAATAAGGATCATTATAAAATTGCTTTAGTTCATCAACCTGATTATTTTACACAAATTAAAGAAAGTTCTGTCCAACTTCAATTATCTGGTCATACTTTAGGTGGATACTATAAGATTCCTTTTATTGGCGGATTAGAAACAAAAGAAATGGGTAAAAAATATGTAAGTGGTAAACATACTAATAATGGAACTACCCTTCTCATTTCTAATGGTTTTCATAAAGAATCAAATGATCAACATCGTTTTATGACATATGATGAAATCAATATTATAAAGCTAAAAAAATAGAACTCATATTTGAGTTCTATTTTTTAATCATTGTTCCAACACCTTTTTTAGTAAAGATTTCTATTAATAAGCTATGTTCTAATCTTCCATCTAAAATATGAACACGTTTAACATCATTTTGTACTGCCTCTAAACAGTTTTTAAGTTTTGGAATCATTCCTCCAGTAATAATACCACTTTCAAATAATTCTTTAGCTGATTCAGTATCAATTTTTGAAATCAATGTTTCTGAGGTATTTGGATCTTCTAATACACCTTCAATATCCGTTAAGAAAACAAGTTTACTTGCTTTAACAGCACGTGCAATTGCTGTAGCAACATCATCCGCATTAATATTATAAGCAAGATATTTTTCATCTAAACCAATTGTTGAAATAATCGGTGTATACCCTTGATCTAATAAAGTATTGATGAGTGTAGTATCCACACTTATAATTTTCCCTACAAAACCAATATCTTCACCTTGAGGCATAACCTTTTCTACCGTAATCATATTTCCATCTTTTCCAGATAATCCAACAGCATGTGTTCCAATTTGTTCTAAATGTGTTACAAGACCTTTATTGATTTTTCCAGATAAAACCATTTCCGCAATTTCTAAGGTATCACGATCTGTAACTCTTAAACCATTTTTAAATTCACTTTTAATTTGCACACGATCTAACATTCTATTGATGTCTTTTCCCCCACCATGTACAATAATTGGTTTTAACCCTACAGATTTCAAAACAGCAATATCTTTTAAAACGCTTTTTTTGATGATTTCATTTGTCATGGCACTTCCACCATATTTGATGACAACGATATCACCTTCATATTTTTGCATATATCCAAGCGCTTCTACTAAAATTTCCGCTTTATTAATTTCCTTCTTAAACTCTTGTTGCATCTCTTTTCCCCCTACGAACGATAATCAGCATTGATTTTGACATAATCATAAGTCAAATCACATCCCCAAGCTGTTGCCTTTGCATCAGCAATTTTCATTTCAATATTTGTTTTTACATAATCACTCGATAGAATCTTAGTTGCAAATTCTTCACTATAATCTGTAGCCATCCCATTTTCTACAAGTTTTAAATTACCAAATTCACTTTCTATATATAAATCTACCTGATAAGGATCAAATTCTTCCCCAGAATATCCCATCGCACATAAAAGTCTTCCCCAATTTGCATCATTTCCAAAAATAGCTGTTTTTACAAGTGGTGATGTGCAAACACTTTTAGCAACTACTTTTGCTTGTTTAACATCTTTTGCACCATTTACATTTACTTCTAATAATTTAGTAGCCCCTTCTCCATCACTTGCAATACATTTAGCTAAGTATTCATTAACATAATATAAAGCTTCTTTAAATGTTTGATAATCTTCATCTTCTTTTACAATTTCATCATTACCAGCTAAACCATTAGCGAGTAATAAAACAGTATCATTTGTTGAAGTATCTCTATCTACAGAAATCATATTAAAAGTATCTGGAATAACTGATTTTAATGCTTTATTTAATAATTCTTTAGAAATATTTAAATCAGTTGTAATAAATCCAAGCATTGTTGCCATATTTGGATGAATCATCCCTGAACCTTTACAACATGCTCCAATAGTTACCATTTTTCCTTTTACTTCAATTTCAACAGCTAAATGTTTTGGTTTTGTATCTGTTGTCATAATTGAAGTAGCTACATCAATTCCTGCTTGATGATCATCTTTTAATTGTTTTAAAGCTTCATCAATTCCTTTTTCAATTGGATCAGTAGATAATTGTTTACCAATAACCCCTGTTGAACAAATAAGAACTTTTTCTTTTTCAACATTTAAAGCATTTCCGACAATACTTGCAAATTTTTCATTTGCTTGATTTCCAAGTTTTCCAGTACAAGCATTGGCAATCCCACTGTTAATCGCAATAGCCTTTACTGTATCACTGTTTTCTACAACTTGTTTATCCCATAAAACAGGAGCCGCTTTTACCATATTTGTTGTAAAAGTTCCTACCGCTTTTGCTTCAACATCAGAAACAATTAAAGCAAAATCTTTATTTTTCTTTTTAATACCAATATGTAATCCAGCCCCTTGATACCCTTTTGGATTAGTAACTGTTCCATCTTCTATTATTTTCATACTCTTTTTCCCCTTATAAAACCGCAGGTGCTAACATAAGACCTGTCTTTTCATCTAAACCAAACATAATATTCATATTTTGAATTGCTTGACCAGCAGCTCCTTTAACTAGATTGTCCATGGCTCCCATCATAATCACTCTATGTGTACGAGGATCCACTTTATAAGCAACATCAACAAAGTTTGAACATTTTACATTTCTTACTTCTGGAACATTTCCTTCTTTTAAGACACGTACGAAATATTCATCTTTATAAATATCATACGTTTTTTTAACATCTTCCTCACTTACTCCTTCTTTTAATGAAGCGTAAGCTGTAATTAAAATTCCTCTATTCATTGGAATAAGATGAGGTGTGAAGTTAAGTAATACTTTTGATGAAGAAACATACCCTAATTGTTCTTCAATTTCTGGTGTATGACGATGACTTGCTACACCATAAGCTTTAATACTTTCATTCACTTCACAATAAAGATTTTGAACTTTTGCTCCTCTACCAGCACCACTTGTTCCACTCTTTGCATCAATAATCAACGTATCCATATCAATAAGTCCTGCCTTAGCAAGTGGATAAATCGATAAAATAGAACATGTTGGATAACATCCAGGATTAGCAATCAGTCTTGCATTTTTAACATCTTCTCTATTGATTTCACATAATCCATAAACAGCTTCTTTAATAAATTCAGGTGAAGCATGTTTAATTCCATACCATGATTCATATGTTTCTACATCTTTAATACGATAATCTGCAGATAGATCAATTACTTTCACTTTCTTTAAAACTTCTTCACTTACCATCTTAGCGCAAACCCCTTGAGGTGTAGCAAAGAAAACCACATCTACATTATCTAAATATTTTTCAAGATTTTCATCTACACATTTTTGATCTAATAAAGTGAAATACCCCTTATAAACATCACTATATTCTTGATCACTATAAGTTCTAGAAGAAACCCATTCAATATGAACATTGGGATGTGTTAATAAAAATCTAACAAGTTCACATCCTCCATAACCAGTTGAACCAACAATACCTACATTAATCATTTCTTACTTTCCCCCTATAAAAAAAATAAAAAGTCGTCTCTATAAATAGAGACGACTAATCGCGTTACCACTCTAATTGTTGTAAGTTGACCTTACAACCTCTTTCATCTTTAAGGCAGATCTACCAAAAGATATACTTAATTTCCATCTTTCCTCTCGTAAATGCGTTTCATCTTTACTTCCATTCCTATCTTCCATCAACATAGGATCGCTTTGATTTCCATAAAGACTACTCTTTTAGTCCTCGAGTTTAAAATCATTATATGACAAATTTCCATTTTGTCAATAATGATTTATTAAAAAAAAAATTTTTTATATATAATAAAGATACGTTTACATTTTTTAACATCCAACATTTCGACAAGGATATTGCATATTTAAAAAAAGTAGTTTATGATAATAATAATTTATAATATAAAAACAAGGGGGGAAACTATAAATGAAAGAAAAAGTTGTTTTAGCTTATTCTGGCGGATTAGATACAACTGCAATCATTCCATGGCTAAAAGAAAACTATGATTATGAAGTTATTTGTTGCTGTATTGACGTTGGTCAAAAAGAAGAATTAGATGGCCTAGAAGAACGTGCAAAAGCTTGTGGAGCAAGTAAACTTTATATTGAAAATGTGGTTGATGAATACGTAGAAAATTACATTATGCCTACTGTTCAAGCAGATGCTGTATTTGAATACAAATACTTATTAGGGACTGCAACTGCTCGTCCATTAATCGCGAAAGTATTAGTTGATGTTGCTCGTAAAGAAGGTGCTGTTGCTATTTGTCATGGTGCTACTGGTAAAGGGAACGACCAAATTCGTTTTGAATTAGGAATTAAAGCTTTAGCTCCAGATTTAAAGATTATCGCTGCTTGGCGTGATCCTAAATGGACAATGGATTCTCGTGAATCTGAAATTGAATACTGTAGAGCTCATGGTATTAATTTACCTTTCTCTGCTGATAATAGCTATTCTCGTGATAGAAATATTTGGCATATTTCTCATGAAGGATTAGAATTAGAAGATCCATCATGTGCTCCAAATTATGATCACTTATTAGTATTGTCAAATTCTCCAGAAAAAGCTCCAGAAGAAGATGTTCACTTATCAATTGATTGGGAAAAAGGTGTTCCTGTTGCTTTAAATGGTGAAAAGATGTCTCAAAGAGAAATCTTAGAAAAATTAAATGAAATCGGTGGTCAACATGGTATTGGTATTATCGATATCGTTGAAAACCGTGTTGTTGGTATGAAATCAAGAGGTGTTTATGAAACACCAGGTGGAACTATCTTAATGGAAGCTCACCAACAATTAGAAGAACTTATCTTAGATAGAGAAACACTTAAATATAAACGTCTTGTTTCTGTTGAATTTGCTGAACTTGTTTATGCTGCTAAATGGTTCTCACCACTTAGAGAAGCACTAACTGCTTTTGTTGATAAGACTCAAGAATATGTAACAGGTACAACAAACTTTAGATTATATAAAGGTAATATTATTAAAGAAGGTACAACTTCTCCTTATTCATTATATGATGAAGATATCGCATCATTTAAAACTGGTGATTTATATGATCATCATGACGCTGAAGGATTTATTACTTTATATGGTCTTTCAACTAAAGTACGTGCAATGAAATTAAATAACAAAAAATAAAAAGAGCCCACTGCTCTTTTTATTTAAAGGAGGAAATTTATGAATTTATGGGGTGGAAGATTCACTAAACCTACAAACCAACTTGTTTATGATTTTAATGCTTCTATTAAATTTGATAAGACTTTTGCCAGTCAAGATATCAAAGGAAGTATTGGTCATGTAAAAATGCTAACAAAACAAGAAATCTTAACACAAGAAGAAGGTCAACTCATTGAAAAAACTTTAAAAGAAATTTTAAATGAAGTTGAAAATGGAACATTAGAAATTGATGAAAGCTTTGAAGACATTCATAGCTTTGTCGAATCTACATTAATTGATCGTATTGGTGTTACAGGTAAAAAATTACATACTGGTAGAAGTAGAAATGACCAAGTTGCTTTAGACATGAGACTTTATACAAAAGATCAAATCGAAATGTTGAATACTTTACTTGTTGATTTATTAAAAACTATTCATGAAATCATGAAAGAACATGTCGATACCATCATGCCTGGTTTTACCCATCTACAAAAAGCACAACCAATTACTTTAGCTCATCATATGGGAGCTTATTTTGAAATGTTTAAGCGTGATCAATCACGTTTACATGATATTTATGAAAGAATGGATTATTGTCCATTAGGTTCAGGTGCCTTAGCTGGAACAACATATCCTCTAGATAGAGAATACAGTGCTGAAATCTTAGGATTTAAAGGACCTTGTTTAAATAGTATTGATGGTGTTTCAGATCGTGATTATTTAATTGAACTTTTAAGTGCGATGTCTACGATGATGATGCATATGTCTCGTTTATCTGAAGAAATGATTATTTGGAATACAAATGAATATCAATTTATTGATTTAGATGATACTTTCTCTACTGGTTCTTCTATTATGCCACAAAAGAAAAACCCTGATATTTGCGAGTTAATTAGAGGAAAAACAGGACGTGTTTATGGTGCTTTAATGGGATTTTTAACAACAATGAAAGGTTTACCTCTTGCTTATAATAAAGATATGCAAGAAGATAAAGAAATGTATTTTGATGCTTTAAATACTACTAAAGGTTGTCTTCAATTATTAAGTGATATGTTAAAAACAACAACATTTAATAAAGAAAAAATGAAAAAATCAGCAACTGGTGGTTTTACAAACGCTACTGATGCTGCTGATTACCTTGTCAATAAAGGTGTTCCTTTTAGAGATGCACATGGTATTATTGGACAACTTGTCTTATATGCAATTAGTCAAAATAAAGATCTTGATGAATTAACTTTAGAAGAATTTAAAAATATTTCTGATGTTTTTGAAGAAGATGTTTATCAAGCTATTGATGTTAATACGTGCGTTAACAAAAGAAATACTATAGGTGCATGTGGTCAAGAGATGATGAAAAAAGTTATTGCTTTAAATGAAGAATACTTAAAACAATTTTAAAAAGGGCGTTTGCCCTTTTTCTTATGCTCTTCCATATTTTATATGATAAAGCGCTTCTAATAATTCAAAAATGTACGTAATCGAAAACTTACCAATCAAAGATAAATGATCTGTTCCTACTTGAATAATCATATCAAATTGCTCTTGATATGGTATATTTTCTACTTGAGTAATACATATTTTATGTGCTCTACTTTTTGCAATCTCTCTTAACATATCTGGATGATCTTGCCAATAACCTCCTGCAATCGAAGAAACAATAATCAAATCATTTCCTGTTAAATCACGAACCACTTCTTTTTGACTTTGTAAAGGATACATTCCTGTACATTTCTTTCCTAAATAGGATAATTCAATTTGTAGTTGCATGGAAACAGATTGGGTAAAATAGTTACCCGCAAAACAAATTTCATTACTTTGATAAATAAGATCTACCAGTTTTTCTAATTCTTCAAATTCGATCATTTCATAAGTTGATCTTAAGTTTTGTACAATATTTTCAAAATGATCATTAAATAAATCTTTAGTTGTTTTTCCTGCAACTGGTAAAACAGGAAGTTGATGGTCAAATTGCATACGCATTGAATCATGATTAAAATAACGTAAATTCATGGTCACATCCATTTTAAAATCACTGAAGCTTTCATAATTAAGTTTTCGACATAGTCTTGAAATTGTTGCTGTAGAAACAAAACACATTTCTGCAACATCTGTAATATTTAACTCTGGTATTTTATTAATATTTTCTAATATCTTTTTAGCTGCATTTGCATAAACATCATCTACTTTAGCCGTATTAATAAAATTAATTAAATTATAAAAAGCACTACGCATGATTAACCTCACTCATTTTGATTACAAAAACTTTATCATCATCTAAACATATACAATTCAGTTGTCCTCTTTCTCCTAAAGCAAGACCACCATCTATACCTATCTTATTATGAAACTCATCATCATACCAAACATCAAAACTTTTATCTCGATTAATAAAACAAAGTGGTGTATGTCCAAAAATATATGTCTTTTTTAAGTCACATTCACTTAAAAAGAAATAATCTCGAATCCATAAAAGCGTATCTTCTTCTTGATCTTCTAATGAATTTTCGGGATCTATTCCTGCATGTACTAATACATAATCTTTATGATTAACAGTAAGTTCAATATATAAAGGTAAGTTTTTAAGATAATTATAAAGATTTCTCAAAAAGACATTTCTTACAATTGTATAATCACAATGATACAAATTCTTTTTACATAAATAATTTCGAATATTTTCTATTGTTTTTTCTCCACCATTTTGTGCCCATAATTTAAATTCACAACTAGGAAAATCAAAATCATTATGATCAATTGCTTCTTTTAAAGCTTCTTGCATCATATATTCATGATTGCCTTTAAGTAAAGTAATATTATCAAACTTTTGAATATAAAAATAGATATCTAAACTGCAAGGTCCGCGATCACAAATATCTCCAAGTATATAAAGTTGATCATGACTATTAAATTGTATTTTTTCTAACATTCTTTTAAATATTTCAAAATTACCATGAATATCAGAAAGTACATATGTCTTACCTTTCATATTGATCACCTAAAATTATCATAGCACAAAATTAAATAATTTGCTTAAAAAAGAAACAAATTTAAAAAAGATGCCTAAGCATCTTTTCCAATTGTTGCGACCATGACAGCTTTAATTGTATGCATTCTATTTTCAGCTTCATCAAAAACTACAGAATTTTTTGATCTAAAGACTTCATCTTCAACTTCTCGAATATCAATACCTTCTTCATGTTTTGTTTTTGCTACAGTTGTTTCAAAATCATGGAATGAAGGTAAACAATGCATAAATAAAGTCGAATCCTTACCTGTTTTACTCATCATTTCTTGAGTTACTTTATATGGTGATAACATTTCTACTCTTGGTTTATATAAGCTTTCATCTTCCCCCATACTTACCCAAATATCTGTATAAATAACATCAGCTTCTTTAACTGCTTCATCAACATTATCTGTCACTTCAATTGTTCCACCTGATTTTTTAGCTTCTTCCTTACAATAAGCAAGTACTTCTGGATCGATATGTAATGATTTTGGACCAAGGCAAACAAAATGCATTCCCATTTTAACAGCTCCATACATTAAACCATAACAAACATTGTTACGAATATCTCCAGTAAAGACAAATTTAATATCTTCTAATGGTTTATCTAAATGTTCTTCGATTGTTAGAAAATCAGCAAGTGTTTGAGTTGGATGATCGACATCTGTTAAACCATTCCATACAGGTACTCCTGAATACTTTGCTAGTGCTTCTACTGTTTCTTGTTTAAATCCTCTAAATTCAATACCATCATACATTCTTCCTAATACTTTTGCTGTATCTTCAATAGATTCTTTTTTCCCCATTTGTGAGTTACTTAAAAATGTCGCATGTCCACCTTCATCTAAAGCAGCCACTTCAAAAGAACATCGTGTTCTTGTTGATGTTTTTTCAAAAATCAAACATACATTTTTCCCTAATAAATGTTGTCCAATTTTTCCCGCTTTTTTATCTGCTTTTAATTGATGTGCTAAATCTAATAAGTATTTAATTTCTTCTTTAGAATAATCTTTTAATGTTAAAAAATGTCTATTTTTAAGATTCATAATAATCCCCCTTTTAATAACCATTATTTTATCAAAATATTGATATTTCTTCAATATTGATAAATAATTATTATTTTGTTTAAAAATAAGACAAATTATATATAATAAGGAACAAGGAGAAAATGAAAAATGAGAAAAATTGGATTTAGTAACGAAAAATACATTGAATTACAATCAAAACATATCAAAGAACGTATTAAACAATTTGATAATAAACTTTATTTAGAATTTGGTGGTAAATTATTTGATGACCACCATGCATCTCGTGTTTTGCCTGGATTTGAACCAGATAGTAAATTAAAAATGTTATTAGAATTGAAACAAGATGCAGAAATTATTATTGTCATTAACGCCAATGACATTGAAAACAATAAAATGCGTGGTGATTTAGGAATCACTTATGATTTAGAAGTTTTAAGATTGATTGATGCTTTCCAAAACATTGGACTTTATGTTGGAAGTGTTACAATTACACGTTTTGAAAATCAAGTACATGCTATTGCTTTTCAAAAGAAACTAGAAAACTTAGGAATTAAAGTCTTTAGGCATTACCCTATTGCAGGTTATCCAAATGATATTGAAAAAATCGTTTCAGAAGAAGGATTTGGAATCAATGATTACATTGAAACAACAAAACCACTTGTTGTCGTAACAGCACCTGGTCCAGGAAGTGGAAAAATGGCGACTTGTTTATCACAACTTTATCATGAATATACTCATGGTATTAAAGCAGGATATGCGAAGTTTGAAACATTCCCTATTTGGAATATTCCTTTAAAACATCCAGTCAATTTAGCTTATGAAGCAGCAACTGCAGATTTAAATGACGTCAATATGATTGACCCATTCCATTTAGAAGCTTATAACGAAACAACTGTCAACTATAATAGAGATGTTGAAATCTTTCCGGTTTTAGAATCAACATTCAAAAAAATCATGTCAACTTGTCCTTATAAATCACCTACTGATATGGGTGTAAATATGGCTGGAAATGCAATTATTGATGATGAAGCATGTAAAGAAGCAAGTAAACAAGAAATTATTCGTCGTTATTATCAAACAAAACTTGATTTTAAACGTGGTCTTGTTGATAAATCAGCTATTTCTAAAATCGAAGCCATCATGCTTTCTTTAGCTTTAAAAGCTACAGATCGTAAATGTGTCAATCCTGCATTAGAAATCGAAGAACAAACCAATGAACCAGGATTTGCGATTGAACTTAATGATGGACATATTATTACTGGTAAAACAACATCTTTACTTGGAAGTGCTTCAGCATGTTTATTAAATGCCTTAAAATATCTTGCCAATATTGATGATGATATTTTGCTTATTGAACCTGAAGTTATTGAACCCGTATCTAAACTAAAAAAAGGAATCTTAAAGAATAAGAATCCTCGTTTACATACAGATGAAGTTTTACTTTCATTATCTATTTCTGCGAACAATAATGAAAATGCTAAAAAAGCTTTATCTTGTATTGAACAATTACAATATTGCGAAGCTCATTCATCTGTTATCTTATCTGAAACTGATATTGATACTTTAAAACGTTTAGGTATCCGTTTAACTTCAGAAGATAAATTCCAATTTAATCGTATATATCAAAAATAAGCCAATTTTGGCTTATTTTTTTAATGTTTTAAACAATAGTGTAAATAGTTCTTTATTTCTTGTCTTCTTGCTTCTATTTTTAAATAAATACTCTTTTCTAAGTATTCTATTTCTTTTACATAACAATGTTGATGTAAATATTTAAAATCTTCTCCTTGACTATAAGGAATAGAGAGTTCAAATACTTCATAATCTTTAAAGAGCAGATGTGAGATTTCATCTTCTAATAAATCAAGACCTCTTTTATATTTTGCAGAAATAAAAACATACGGTGATTGTGGTTGAATATAAGCATATTTATTTAAATCAATTTTATTATAAACATAAATCATTGGTGTATTTTCAACCCCTAATGATTTTAAAACCTCATTGGTTGTTTCTACTTGCATTTGATAGTCTTCAAAACTTGTATCTACAACATGTAATAAAAGATCTGCTTCTTTGACTTCTTCTAAAGTAGAGCGAAAAGCTTGAATTAAATGATGTGGCAATCTTTCAATAAAACCAACCGTATCCGTAAGCAAACAATCATGATTTTTCATTTTAATATGTCTTGTGGATGTTTCTAGAGTCGCAAATAACATATCTTTTTCAAAGACTTTCTTTTGTTTATCCTGGCATAAAGTATTCAATAAGGTCGATTTACCACTATTTGTATAGCCTACTAAAGCAATAACAGGAATTTGATTATTCTTTCTTCTTTGTCTTTGTACTTGTCTTTGTTTGACGATTTCAGCAAGTTCTTTTCGAGAACGGGCAAGCTTTCTTGCAATGATTCTTCGATCAAGTTCAATTTGTTTTTCACCTGAACCCCTAAAACCTGAACCTCCTTGTTGATGAGACATATGTTCTTGCATTCCCACAAGACGTGGTAATAAATACTGATCACGAGCAATTTCTACTTGCAATTTAGCTTCTTTTGTTTTAGCACGCTCATCAAAAATACGTAAAATCAAATCTGTTCGATCTGTAACTTCTGTTTCAAGTAAATCCGTTAAGTTTTTAACCTGTAATGGTGTCAATTCATCATCAAAGATAACCATTTCATCTTGAAGTTTTAATTTAATTTCTTCAATTTTACCTTTACCAATATACGTTGCTGGATTTATTTTTTCTAATTTTTGAATCACCACATCTACCACTTCAATATGACACGCCTCACATAAAGATTTTAATTCTTCTTCATAAAAAGGATTTGTTGATGTTAATACTAAGATTGCTTTCATTCTTTCACCTCTTTAAGTATTCTACCAATTAGGAGACGCTATGAAAAGATATAATGACTATTTTACTTTACTCTTTGTCACATTTTTAACACTTTTTTCTTTTTTTCATATGTCAACAATCGTTGATGTCAGCCATGATGTCATTACCATTGTCTTTAAAAATCTTCTACCCTCTTTACTTCCGTTCATGATTCTTGTTTCACTTTGTTTAAATCTAGGTATTTTAGATATCCTTGCTTATTTTTTACAAATTCCTTTTTATAATTTATTTTCATTGACACCAATGATGTCCTCTCTTTATTTTGTCTCCTTTTTTTGTGGCTATCCAACCAATGTAAAAATCATTAAAGAAGCTTATGAATTAAATTATATTGACCTTGATGAACTTCAACATCTTCTCTCCATTGCTTCTTTTAGTTCCATCTCTTTTATTTTTGTTTCCTTAAACACACCCTATTCTCTTTTGATTTTTATTTGTCACCTTCTACCAAGTCTCATACTTGCCTTATTTTATCACCATCCTCAAAAAAAACTTACCTTTAAACAAGTACGACAAACTCTAAAACAACCACATCTTTCTTTTGTAAAAGCCTTTAAAAAAAGTGTCCTTTCCAGTGTCTATGCTTTCCTCTTTATTTTAGGATATATGTTGATTTTCCAATTTTTTGTTTCTTTTTTACAAGATGTTTTTCCTCAATTTTCTTTTGATTATCTTAAAGGAATTTTAGAATTTAGTAGTGGCTCTTTAAAGATCATTCATCAGTCCAAAAAAATGCTTCCTTTTGTATGTTTCTTTCTCTCTTTTAGTGGTTTTTCCGTTATGATGCAAGCTGATAATCTCTTAGAAGCTATTCCCTATTCTTTTAAAAAATATTTTCTTTCTCGTCTCTATCATGGAATTCTTTCTTTTATTCTTTGTTTACTATTTCTTCAATTTGGATTGATTTGACAGATATATGGTATTTATTTATAATAATAGTAACCATTACTATTAGGAGACACTTATGAAAGAAATTAAGATTCGATACTCTAAACAAAGAGAACTCATTTTCAACAATTTAAAACATAGATATGATCACCCTACTGCAGAAATGATTTATCAGGACTTAAAAGTAGATTATCCCCATTTAAGCTTAGGAACAGTATATCGTAATTTAAATCAACTTGTTGAAACAAAACAAATCAAGAAACTCGATTTAGGAGATACCATGGTTCACTATGATGGCAATATTCAACCACATATGCACTTTATGTGTAACTGTTGCCAAACAATCTATGATCTTGATAATAATGATGAAAAAATTATTAAACAATTTGAAAAAACGTACAAGCATCATATTGATGTTATTGATATCAATATGTCAGGTATCTGTGAAAAATGCTTAGAAAAAAAGGCAGCTTAATTGCTGTCTTTTAATTCACTTTAGATGGATTATAAACACTTGGTCTTTTTAAAGTTTTAACTAGTATATCACTTTGTTGCTTATTTAAATCTATTGCATCAATATGATAATAATATTGACTTGCTGCTTGAATCCCATAATTTCCTTCACCTAAATAAGTAATATTTAAATACATCTCTAATATTTCATCTTTACTATACATTTTTTCTAAATCCCTAGCGATAAAGACCTCTGCAAATTTACGGGAAAGATTTTTTTCAAAAGAAAGACATAGATTTTTTGAGAGCTGTTGAGTAATGGTCGATCCACCCTCTTTAAAAGAAAAGTTTGTAAGGTTTGTCAACATCGCACGTGCTAAACCATAATAATCTACAGGACCATGTTGATAAAAACGTCGATCTTCGCTTTCTAATACTGCTTCTTTATATATCGGTGAAATTTGATCAAGCGTGACATAATCTTCTTTACTCTTTAGTTGATTGACTCTTTCAGATAAAGATTGTTCTTGGATTTTATCTTGGTAAATTTGATAGCCTAAATAACCATAGTACCCACAAAAACCAGTAATAATAACTAATAATATTATAATCATTTTAAAAAGTAATTTTTTCATAGAATGCTCCTTATGTTATAATCTCAAAGAGGTGAATTTATGTCTTTTATTTATAATTTTTTTCTTTTATATCCCTATTGGTTTATAAAAACAATCATCCATTGGATTTTACAATTTTATAAAAATATTTTTTGTTTACATATCAATGAAAATAAAATTGATCAACTTTCTGGTTTTGAATTTGAATTACTCATTCAAAAACTTTTGATTAAAAGCGGTTATCATGATGTAAAAATCACTCAAGCAAGTGGTGATTATGGAATTGATATTCTTGCAAAAAAGAAGCATGTTTTTTATGGATTTCAATGTAAAAGATATCAAAAAAATATTGGTGTCAGCGCTATTCAACAAGCATATGGTGGTATTTCTTACTATCATTTAGATCGAGCAATCGTTATTACCAATTCTTATTTTACAGAAGCCGCTTATCAATTAGCTGCTATCAATGATATTTTATTAATTGATCGTCAAAAGCTTTTAAAAATGCTTAAAAAATCCAAATTTTTTTCAAGTCAGATTCCTTTTTATTGTTATATTGTTGATATCTTCATTATTGGCCTTTTTTACTATATATACTTACAATTGCGTGATCTTATTTATTTGAGTCTCTGTCTTTTTCATCTTCTTTTACTTATTTATATGTTTTTTAAAACATTACGTTATAAAAAATATAATCAAATTAAAGAGTATACGATTCATGATTATCAATAGCTAGAATCGTTTTTTGATAATGTTGATAGATTTTATAACAAATAAATGCACTGAATAAAACAATAAAAACAATCGACATAAAACAATGCATAAAAAAGTTTTCAGGCAAAATATTAATAATTGGATCTAAACGAGAATTAAAAAGCCAATAATCATTACTAAACACCAATTGATGAAACATCACAAATAAACGATCAAAATCAATAAAAGCAAAGAAGCCTAAAATCAAAGGAATGACAATCGTTAAAATGGCTGTCAATTTAAAAAAGCGATATTCTTTTTGTTTAATTTGTCTATAAACCAAATAAGAAGTTGTAAAAAAAGTAAGCAAACATACTATTTGAATCATTTCAAAAATGCGTTTCACTTCTTCAAAATGAATACGTCCACCTTTTGACATGATAAAATCTTTAAAAACAAGTTTTCCTTGATAAAAGATAGATTGATAATGTATTAAGATTTGATAATTTTCTTTAATTTGTTGATATGTATAATGTGTATTTTCAACAAGTTTTAAATGATGAATATCAAAATAATAAAGTGGTTTAAAAAAGACAACAAAAACAACAGAAAAAGAAATGATAAATAGCATGAAAGATATACTTGTCAGTATATCTTTTTTACTATAAGTCATATAAAAATTCTTCACCTTTTTGAACTTCTACTTTAGAAAGGTTTGGATAATCTTGTTGTCTTAAAACTTCATAAATCGTAAGCGCTGCACAGTTAGATAAATTTAAGCTTCTTACTTTGTCAGACATTGGAATACGTACACAACGATCTAAATTTTCTTTTAAAATTTCTTTAGGAATTCCATCATGTTCATGTCCAAAGAATAAATAATGTTCCTTAGAACTATCACTATAATCTTGATCCGTATAACAAAGTTTTGAATAACGTGTAAAGAAATGATATTCTCCTGGGTTTTTAGCTTTGAATTCTTCATAAGATTCATAAACATGTAAATCTAAATCTTTAATATAATCAAGTCCTGCTCTTTTCATTTTTTTATCATCTAATTCAAATGACATTGGTTTAATAATATGAAGTGATGTGTTGGTTGCAACACATGTTCTCATGATATTTCCAGTATTTTGAGGAATCGCTGGATGTACTAATACAATATGGTTCATTTTTTTCTCCTTCTATAATTCTTTTAAAATCGTATATAATTTTTTGAGCGCTTTAGCTCGATGTGAGTACTTATTTTTTTCTTCTAAAGTCATCTCTGCACTTGTTTTTTGACAAGGTGGGAAATAGAAAATTGGATCATAGCCAAAACCATTGACCCCGGCAATATGATCATGAATTTCACCTTCAAATGTTTCTTGAATCAAGATAGGTTCTTGATCTGGAATACATAAAGCTAGAGCACACACAAAGCGACATGTTCTTTCTTTACCTTCAATTGCATCAATGATTGCTTGATTGATAATTGGATAAGGGGTATCTTTTCCTAAAAAGCGAGCAGAATAGATTCCTGGAAGCTTTCCAAAAGCATCGATTTCAATGCCACTATCATCCGCTAAAACAATTTTATGTAAATCATCAGCAACATATTTTGCTTTAATCAAAGCATTTTCTTTAAATGTTTTTCCATCTTCAACAATATCTGGAACATCATCATAAACATCTTTTAAAGATTTGACTTCAATATTTAAATCCTTTAACATTGCTTGAATTTCTTTGACTTTTCCTTGATTGGTTGTCGCCACTATGAGTTCTTTCATATTTTCATCTCTCTTTCTTTGTATGTATTTTAGCATTTTTTGTATCATAGTTCACTTATTTTCTTTATAATATAACTAGGAGGTTTACTATGATTAAAAGATTAATTGTAAACGCAGATGATTATGGTTTATCTGAAGGTGTTTGTTTAGGTATTTTAAAAGCGCATAGAGATGGTATTTTAACTTCAACTACTTGTATGATGAATATGGAAAACATTGAAAAATACTTAGAAATGACAAAAGACTATTCAAATTTAGGCTTAGGTGTTCATTTGAATATTACAGTAGGAAAACCTTTAACAAATGTAAGTTTTGTTGATGAAAAAGGAAATTTTAAATCAAGAGATACTTATACAAATAGAGAAGCTATCGTATCTCAAGAAGAGCTTTATCAAGAATGGAAAGCTCAAATTGAAAAATTTATTAAAATCATGGGCCATAAACCAACCCATCTAGATTCTCATCATCATGTTCATTTACTTAATAGTAATATTGATGTTGCATTAAAGCTAGCTCATGAATATGATTTACCTATTCGTCAAGAAACATACTTACAAAAAGATTTTGAACCTGTTTATTTTGAAGAACTTTTCTATAACCAAGATGCTACATTTGAAATGATTGATACGATTTTACATAAAGATGTTAAAAATTATGAATTAATGTGTCATCCTGCGATGATTGATTGGAAACTTTATCAAATATCTTCTTATAATTTAAGACGCGCTCATGAATTAGATATTATATGTAGCCAAAAAGCAAAAGAAATGACAAAAAAGATTGAACTCATTAATTATCAAGACATAGAAAAAATCTAGCAATTAGCTAGATTTTTTTAGGTCTAATCATTAAATAAATTGGTAATCCAAGTAAAATACTTCCACCTATAATATTTCCTAAAGTTGAAAGTAACATATGTAACCACACACCACTCCAAGAAATTCCTGTACCAAGAGCTGTAAAAGTCATCGAAAATGTTCCCATATTGGCAATACTATGTTCAAATCCTGGTAAAACAAAAGTCATAACAATAATCATCATAATAAATGTTTTAGCTGTTTCTTCCTTTAGCTTCATTCCTACAAATGCTGCTGCACAAACAATGAAATTACATAAGATTCCTTTAATAAAAAGTTCTAAATAATCAAAGTTTAACTTATTAGAAACAACACTTGCAAGATATTGATTCATTGCCTCATGATTAACACCACTTTTAATAAACAAAAAACAAATCAAGACAATACCAACAAAATTACCTACATAACAAATCCCCCACATCGGTAAAATATCAAAAAATCTTAGTTTTTTATGATAAACTGGAAACATTGTGGTAAAACAATTTCCTGTAAATAACTCTGAACCAAGTAATACAATAATAACGAGTCCTATTCCAAATGCTCCTGCAAAAGCAATTTTAGATGCAATCACATGATGTCCAATTAATAAAACTGCTAAAGTATAAGATAAAATCGTTGCAAGCCCTAAATAAAGTCCTGCTACAATACTTCTCATAAAAAAACGAAACGGATCTTTTTTAGACATTTCATATTTTGTCATGGCAGCTTTCTCTAATAATTCGTAATCCATAAAATTTCCTCCGTTTCTTACAATAACATAAAAAATATATAAATGTAACCTCTTCCATTGTTTTTATTGCTTTATTTTTATGTTACTTTATAGATGAGGTGATTTTATGTTGAATCATATAATTCAAGAATTAATAACCAAAGCGATTGAAAAGCAAACAGAAAAAATCATTACCAAAAAATCACAAAGAAAGATACAACAAGAAGAAGTGATCTTTAATAAACCTCATCTTTTTGTATCTGGTTATTATCAAGCTTATGCTTTTTTATTCGCATGTCCTATTTTAATAATCGTTTTATTATTATGCATTTTCATTCAATTTCAAGTACATCATTTTGATATGGTTGCTTTATATTGCATTTTAATCATTTTCTTACTTTATGCTACTTATAAAAGAGTCAACAAAATGTATTTAATAGCTTATTGGAAATCTGGTCTAGTCATCTATGATTGTAAAGGAAACCAACTTGTACAAATTCCTTCATCCTATTTAAAAAATGCTACTTCAAAAACCAACAAACTTATTATTCCCTATCATAATGAAACTTGGATTATAGAAAAAAATAAAAATGATAATTTAAAAGAAGTAGAAAAAATGCTTTTCTATTTTAAAAACGACTTTTGAGTCGCTTAAAAAAACATTTGTTGCGCATTTTTAAATAAAATCATTTCTTTATATTGTTTTATATCTTCTTCATCTAACATCTTTAGCAATACCTCTAAATTCGTTTTAATTTGTTTTGAAGAAGTAAATGGAAAATCACTCCCATAGCTGTTGTAATTGTAAGTAATCATTTTAAAAGATGTGGTGCAGGATTTCCCGCAATATCAAAGTAAAGCTTTTTAAAGCTTGCTTCAACATCTACTTCTTTTATCATTTTTTGTGGTATTAATATTTTTGACATTCCCATAAATTTCTCATAAATATTCGGTAAAAAAGGCCCACAATGAGGAATGATCCACGTAATATTTGGGTAACGCAAAATAACATCATTTCCTATTAAATTTAAAACTGCTCGCGTAGTATTTGCGATAAATTCAAATAAAGGAACAGGTCCAGCGGTAAAAATATTTTCATTGATAGGCTTAGAACGATGCGGATGAATATTACAAATCGCATGTCGTTTATTTAATTCTTCCAACAAAGATTCTAACTTTACATCTCCTAAATAAAGTTCTTGACTGTTGCTTGGAAAGTTGATGCCATCTGCTTTTAACTTTCTTTCATAAAATGTTCTTTATTTTCTTTTAAATATTGAAGCAAAAACGTATTGCATTCCCTTTCACTTTCATCATAATAAGTATCATCTTTTTGATTGAGTTTTTCTGTAATTTCATCATTACTATACATCTCTATTTTTTCAGGACAAATCTCTTTTGACTCAGCTAGATAGCGTGTACTGTTTTCCAAATGAACATCTTGTAAAGTTTGTAAAGTAATATCGACTTGATCATGGCAATTGTAAAGGAATTGTTCAACACCACCATTTCCTGTTTCACCATTAAAATTATAAACAAGCCAGAAATTTCTTTGATAATCATTGATTTGATCTAATACATAACCATATTCACATAAATCACATAAACGAAGATACACTTCATCAATGGTTGTATTGGTTATTTCTTTGTTTAAGAGTTCTTTTAAAGGTGTTTTAGAAATCTTTTCACTTTCATTATAAAGATCCCACATTTGTTTTGTAGGACTTTGATTAAAATCATCTACTTTTTCTTTTACACACTCTAAAATAAAAACTCCTAAAACAACATTTACAACTATAACTCCTATTATTTTTGTTTTCTTATTCATCTTTATTTCCTTTAGTTTTCATATTCATCTTGTTGTCTAATTTCATCTAATAAAATACGATTCCCTGATCGTTTAAACTTCCAATATTCCACAAAAACACCATCATAACTTTCAATCACTTGATTTTGCTCATCAATTGTAAGATCTTCCATCATTCCTTCAATATAGACCCAAAAATAATCTTCATCATTATTTTCACTATCATAAACATTAACGACATGTTGTTTTATAAGCTTAATATTTGCAAGTTCATTTCTTTTTCCTTGAAACTCATACCAATTCATTTTTGTTTGCCAAGCATCTAAGAGTTGTGGTGTTAAATAGTCTTTTAAAGTCTCTAAATCTTTTTTCGACCATGCTTCTTGAATAATAAAATAATTCTTACTCACTTCTTTTTTTATTCTCTCTTCATTCCAAAAAGCATCTACATCATCTAAAATATCCAATTGTTTTTTAGTTTTTTGATGAAGTAAGCGTGCTTTACGTCTTCTTTGTGAAGCATTTAATCCATAAATTCCTGAAACAACCACAACGGTCATAACGATACCTTCTATAGGATTGGAACGTCCTCTTCTTCCATAATAATGGTCGTGATAGCTATTTCCTCTAGAACTTGAAGAACCTCCACCACTACTACCAGAGCCACTTCCACCACCGGCTCTAGCGTAACAGCTTCCCGTAAATAATAGAGTGATTATTAAAAATATTGATAGTATTGTGATTATCTTTTTCATACATATTTCTCCTGTTTGATTTATTATAACATAGTCTTGACTTCTAAAAAAAGAAGTATAAAATATAGTTTGAATTCAAACTATATAGGAGGCACTTATGTTAGAAGATCAATTTCATTTTCAATTACTTAAATGTTTTAATCATCAAAAAAGATGGATCAATCAAAGAACAATACAAATCGATGTTTTACCAGGACAAAGTAAAGTCCTTCAATGTTTAGATGAGCACGGTCCCTTGTCTCCTAAAGAAATAGGAAAACTATGTATTGTAGATAAATCTACAACAACCTCTTTACTGAATAAAATGGAAAAGATGAATTATATTGAAAAGAAAAATCAAAATCATGATAAGCGTTCTATTCTAATTCATCTAACAAAACTCGGAAAAGAAAAAGCAAAACTTGTTAAACAAGTTTGTTTAGAAAGCGACCAATTTATTTTACAAGGACTTTCTAAGAAAGAACAACGAGAAATTATTCATTTGCTTAAACAAATGAATAATACCTTAGAAAAGGAGGATACACATGGAAACACAAAATAACTTTGCGATAGGAAGTATTCCTAAACATATTATGTCAATTGCTGGACCAATGATTGTTGCTCAACTCATTAATGTTTTATATAATGTTATTGATCGTATTTATATTGGACGTATTCCTCATGTAGCGACCCTTGCTATGGGGGGTCTAGGAATTTGTTTACCAATTATTTCCATTGTCATGGCTTTTGCAAACCTCTTTGGTATGGGTGGTTCCCCTCTTTGTTCAATTGCTAGAGGTCAAGGTAAAAATGATGACGCTGAAGAAATCATGGGGAATTCTTTTGCGTTGCTTGTCATTTTTGGAATTATTTTGACCATTATTGGTTTTATCTTTAAAGAAGATATTTTATGGGCTTTTGGTGCCAGTAAACATACCATTAGTTATGCTTTAGACTATCTATCAATTTATTTAATTGGAACGATTTTTGTTTTAGTCAGTCTAGGAATGAATAGTTTTATTAATAGTCAAGGATTTGCGAAAGTAGGAATGATGACTGTTCTTATTGGTGCTGTTTTAAATATTGTATTAGACCCTTTGTTTATTTTTGTTTTACATATGAATGTTAAAGGAGCTGCTATAGCAACTGTGATTTCTCAAGGAATTTCTGCTTTATGGACCTTACAGTTTTTAACAGGAAAACAAACTATTTTAAAACTTAGAAAAAAATATTTTAAACTTAATTTCTATTATGTCAAACGTATTTTTTCACTAGGAACTGCTGGTTTTATGATGGGTATTACCAATTCGATTGTAACTATTGTTTGTAATTCTACGCTACAAGCTTATGGTGGAGATCTTTATATCGCCATCATGACTATTATTAACTCCATTCGTGAAATTGCTCAACTTCCTGGACAAGGAATGGCTAATGCTTGTCAACCTGTTTTAGGATACAATTATGGAGCCAAAGAATATAAACGTGTTTTATCAGGAATTAAATTTGTAACTATTGTTTCTTTTATAATGATGTTTGTTATTTGGCTAGCAATTACCCTATTCCCTGAATTTTTCATTCAAATCTTTACGCATAATCAAAAAATAATAACTCATGGTGTTACTTCTTTACATCTTTATTTCTTTGGATTCTTTATGATGACTTTTCAAATGGTCGGACAATCAACTGCCGTTGGTTTAGGAAAATCAAAACAAGCCATCTTCTTTTCTATCTTTAGAAAAGTAATCATTGTTGCACCTTTAACTGTTATCTTACCAAAATTTATTGGCATCAATGGTGTCTTTATCGCTGAAGCAATCAGTAATTTCATTGGTGGTGGCGCTTGTTATATTACAATGTGGTTGACTATTGGTAGAAAACTTCAACAAAAATGTAAGGAGACTGTATGAATACTCCAAAATTAGAAACAAATAGACTTATTTTAAGAAAATTTAATGAAAATGATTTAAAAAGCATTTTATGACATCTTTTCTGACAAGGAAGTTAATCTTTATCTTCCTTGGTTTCCTGTAAAAAATTTAAAAGAAGCAAAAGACTTTTATCAAGAAAGATACGCTTCTATTTATCAAAAAGAACAAAGATATGCTTACGCTATTTGTTTAAAAAAAAATAATCTTCCTATTGATTATGTCAATATTGATTTAGATGATAGTCATGATTTAGGTTATGGTTTAAAAAAGAATATTGGCATCAAGGAATTGTTAGTGAAGCCGTTGAAGCTGTTATTCAACAAGCAAAAAAGGATAATCTTTGTTATTTGACTGCAACCCATGATATTAAAAATATTCATAGTGGAAATGTCATGAAAAAGGTTGGTATGCATTATTGTTATTCTTATAAGGAATAATGGATACCTAAAAACAGACCTGTTATTTTTAGAATGTATCAAATAAATCTTGATGGAAAGAAACGGATTTATCAAAAATATTGGAATCAATATGAACATTTTATTGAAGAAAACATATAAAGGACAAGTTATTTAAAACCTGTCCTTTTTCCTATATAACAATTAACTTGTTGATAATATTGAAGGTATTGTTCTTTGAATTCTTGTTTTAAAAAAGGCTCTTCAACATATTTGATTTGAAGATGAAACATCATCATTGCAAGCAATGAAATAATCAATAAAATTGTATTAAAAAACATTAAACACATTCCTAGATAAATAAGATCAAAACCTAGAAAGGCTGGATTACGACTCATTTGGTAAATACCATTTGTAATCAAATCTGTTTTTTCTTCATAGCTCACTCCTGCACGCCAACTATCTTTCATTGTTAAAACAGAAGCAATAAAAACAATATCTCCTATGATTCCTAAAAATATTCCCATGATGCGAATTATCAATGGAAAAGTCATTGTATTTAAATAAATACTTAGTATTTCTATGATAAAAGTAGCTATCGTTGTTCCTTTCATCATTATTTCTATCTTCTTTTGAATTCCTTGTTTTCCTTTCCCCATATGATCTGTTTGAATTCCTTGTTTTCTTTGTTGAAACATCTTTATAAAATAACAAAGATAAAAGACAAGCAAAATCATATATCCTACTATTTGCATCTTAATTCCTTCTTCTACTTATTAAATCTATAATGATCATCACGACACCATATAAAACACCAGCTATTGCCCAAATAATCCAACTATATTGTATTTGTCCATTACCATTTTCACCAAAAGTATAATAAAGAAAAATAGCAGTAACAACAAGCCAATAGATGGTACTTATTTTTGATTTTAAAGCATTTTTCTTTTTTTGTTCAGGTGTATAATCCCCTGTTTGTAAAATCTTATCTAAAGCATTTTGATAAGTTCCTGCTAAAACAAGAAAAAAGCAACCAATACTTACAAACAATAAAAGAAAACAAACAGCAATACTTTCTAAAAATTCATAATTTAAAAAGATAAAAATAGGTAAAACTGATAAAATACATAGAGCAATGCCTAGAATTTGATAACGGTGATAGTGATCTTGATAAGCTTCTTTTTCTTTAACTGCGTATTCTTTTACACTATTTTCAAGAGAAAAATCTTCTTTTTCTAAAAAATCATATTTTTTAACTTTAAAAGCACATAAACAAAATAAGATAACTGCTATCGTAATACAAATAATTAAAAAACTAAGACCTATACTTATTGCTAAATTTTCTGCCATATGAAATCGTTGGTACTGACATAGCGTTGTAAAACCAATTAATGGAATAGGTGAAATCACACATAAAAAGGTTGCAAAGGCAATTTTTAAAGATGATTGTTTTCTAATCTTTAAATATTCTTGTACTTGTGTCAAAGATAAATAAATCCCTGTTTGAATGTTCCCTTCATTTTCCTGATCTAATAATAGATAATCTGTCGTTACATGAAAGAGTTGGCTAAGTTGAATAATTTTATCGGTATCAGGCATCGATTGACCTGACTCCCATTTTGAAACAGCTTGTCTTGAGATTTGAAGATGGTTAGCCAGTTCTTCTTGTGACCACCCTTCTTTTTTTCTTAACATCATTATTTTTTCTGATAAATTCATAACTTCCCTCCTGTTTCTATCTTAGAACAATTATCCAAAAAGTACTACCAACTCTACTTTTCGTTTTGTCAACTATCAGTTGACATTTAGGTATTTGTTTTAAAAAAGCTTATAATTCCTACAACAATTAATAAAACAAAGGCAAAATAAAGCAAACCACATGAGACCATCACCATTAAAGTAATCGGCAATAAAATAATCGTTAAAATAAATTTTGAAAGTCCCCAAGCTGCCTTTAAGCCAAAGAAAAATAATTTTCCAAAAATGTAAAACATCAAAATCATAAATAAAAAATAGAACATTTTAATCTCCTCTTATCCTAAAAAAACATCCATTAACATCATGATCACAAAACCACTCAAAACACCAAAAGTTCCGACATGACTATGTTTACCAAGCTGTGCTTCTGGAATGAGTTCTTCTACTACAACATACATCATCGCTCCTGCAGCAAATGATAAACAAATAGGTAATATCGTTTGCATAATATGAATTGTAAAACCAGCAATAACTCCTGCAATGGGTTCAACAATCCCTGAAAGACTTCCATAAACAAAAGCCTTTGTACGTGACATTCCTTCCTGTTTTAAAGGAAGAGAAATAGCTGCTCCTTCAGGTAAGTTTTGAAGTCCAATTCCAAGAGCTAAAGCAAGTGCAGAAGCAAATGTAATACTTGAATTACTTGCAGCAATCGCAAAAGTCAAACCTACCGCAAATCCTTCAGGAATATTATGTAAAGTGACTGCTAAAACAAGCATCGTATTTTTCCCCAACATACTTTTAGGTCCTTCAGGCTTGTCTTCATTTAAGTGTTGATGAGGAATCACATGATCTAAAAAAAGCAAGAATAAGGCTCCAATGATAAATCCTCCACCTAAAATAAGGGCACTATTTTGACCATTGGCTTCCGCCATTTCCATGGAAGGAATCAATAAAGACCAAACAGAGGCCGCAATCATAATTCCTGCCGCAAATCCTAAAAAAAGTTGTTGATAAAAATCTTTGATTTCATCTTTAAAGAAAAAAACCAACGCACTTCCTAAAGTAGTCATTAAAAATGTAAATAAGGTTCCAAGTAATGGATAAAGTATTGTATTCATAAATCCTCCTTCTTCTTTTATTATAAAGATTTTGAATATTTTGCATAATGATATGCTAAAATAATTATGTTTTTGTTATAATAAGGACAAATGGAGGAATTTTATGAAAGATGGATATATAAGAGTTGCCAGTGCATCAATTGATACACTTATTGGCAATGTTAAACATAATGCTAATGAAATTAAAAAGGTCTTAAAAGAAACAAGAGAAAAGAAAGCACAAGTGGTTGTTTTTCCTGAACTTGTTTTAAGTGGTTATACTTTAGAAGATTTATTTTTACAAAATCGTCTTTTAAATGAATGTCTTGTTCAATTAGAAGAAATTATGCATGATACAAAAGGACACCAACAAATTGTCGTTATTGGTTTACCTTTTCATTATCAAAATAATTTATATAATGTATCTGCTGTTTTATATGATGGAAATATTTTAGGAATTGTTCCTAAATATCATATTCCAAATTATAATGAATATTACGAAGGCAGACGTTTTACACCTTGTTTTGAAGATAATATTGAAATTGAGCTTTTTGGACAAATTGTTTTATTTGGTCGTAAAGTAGTTTTTGCTTGTCAAAATTTACCAAGTTTTACATTAGGTGTAGAAATTTGTGAAGATTTATGGCTTCCAAATGCGCCAAGTAATGAACTTGCTTTAAATGGAGCAACGGTCATTTGCAATACATCTGCCAGCAATGAATTAACTGCTAAAAAAGATTATCGAAGAAACCTTGTTTCAATGCAATCAGCAAAACTTGTTTCTGGTTATATCTATAGTAATGCAGGAAGTGGAGAAAGTACAACCGATGTAGTTTTCTCTGGGCATCATTTAATTTGTGAAAATGGAACGATTATTAATGAAAGTACTGGTTTTGATGCTGAAGTGATTTATGGTGATTTAGATGTTGAAAAACTTATTAGTGAAAGAAGAAAGATGACAACTTATCAATCTCATCATGAATATGACTATGTTTACTTTGATATGGATTTGATTGATATTGAAACAAATCATTATTATGATCCTCATCCTTTTGTTCCAAGTAATCCTGCACTTCGTGAATTACGTTGTAAAGAAGTCTTTGAAATTCAAACAAGAGGTTTAATGCAAAGATTAAAAGCTACTCATATAAATAAAGTCGTAATTGGTATTTCAGGTGGCTTAGATTCAACACTTGCACTCCTTGTTTGTGTCATGGCATTTGAAAAATTAGGTTATGATAAAAAGAATATCTATGCAATTACCATGCCTTGTTTTGGAACAACATCACGTACAAAAAATAACGCTTTAGGTCTCATGGAAGAACTTGGAGTGACAAGTCAAACTGTCAATATTGCTGAAGTTGTAAGAATGCAATTTAAAAATATTGATCAAGATGAAAATGTACATGATGTTACTTATGAAAATGTTCAAGCCCGTGAACGTACTGAAATCTTAATGAATAAAGCAAATCAAATTGGTGGACTTGTCATTGGAACAGGTGATTTAAGCGAAGTTGCTTTAGGTTGGTCAACTTATAATGGTGATCATATGTCCATGTACGCTGTCAATGTTTCAGTTCCTAAAACACTTGTACGCTACCTTGTAGACTATGTTTCTTCTCTTTATAAAGGTCAAGTTCTTGAAACAATTTTACAAGATGTTTTAGATACACCTGTATCTCCTGAACTTCTTCCTCAAGAAGATGACAAAATTGTTCAAAAGACAGAAGATATTGTTGGTCCTTATGAACTTCATGATTTCTTTATTTATCATATGGTACGTTTTGGTGATGAACCTCGTAAACTTTATAAAAAGACAAAACTTGCCTTCAAAGATAAATATGATAAAGATACAATTAAAAAATGGTTACGTTTATTCTACTGGCGTTTCTTTAGTCAACAATTTAAACGTAGTTGTATCCCCGATGGTCCAAAAGTTGGATCTGTCGCTTTATCCCCACGTGGTGATTGGCGTATGCCAAGTGATGCCAATGTTCAAATATGGCTTGATGAAGTAGAAAAAATTTAGAACTGCTTGCAGTTCTTTTTTTATTAACTCCTTATTTTATCCTTTTAATAATAGTTTTCACTAAATATTTAAATCCATCTATGATAAAATAAAGCAAGAGGTGAAATTATGCATATTTATAACTCAAATCACTACAGTTCAACAATAAAACAAATCATAAATGATTGTTTACACTCTGCAAAAGAAAATCCTTTTGCTATTCATTACGTCATTGTTGATGATCCTAAATATTACGAAGAAATTTTCTTAAAACATACAGATACCATTTTTAATATTGAACTCATGGCATTATCGTCGTTTTATCAAAAGCTTCTACAAATATATCATCAAGATTTTAGAAAAAAGACAGATATTCAAAATCTTTTAGAAATTATTAAAATGAATAAAGAAGATACCTCTTCTTTATTTCATTTAAGCGCTAATCATGTTTTAACAGCTAATCAAATATTAGATATTTTTAAAAATTTCTATCTTTATAATATTCAAGAAACAACAAAAGAGTTACCAAATTTATCAAAAGAAAAAATTAAAACACTTTTCAATTTATATCATCAATTTGATCAAACTCATTTTTTAGAACATGATCTTATTTATTCACTTATTGATGAAAAGTGCCACAATTATTATTATTTTCTAACAAATCAAATAACAATTCCTAAAAATCAAGCACTTATTCAAAAGCTTGATCAATATGGTCATGTTTTTATTTATCAAGATACAAAAGAAAATGAAATTCTTGATTATACAGGTTACGTCACAAATCATTTATTTGATTCATCACATACAAAAAGTGACTTTGAACATCCTTATCAAATCTTAAAAGCATCAACGATTCAAGAAGAAGTCAAACAAATTATTTTTGATATTAATACATTACTTAAAGAAAATGCTTTACGTGATTTTGTGATTTATTACCCAAATGATGATTATTATCGTCATCTTTGTCGTATTTTAGATCAATTTAACCTTGCATATAATCGAAAAGAAACAATCACTAATCAAGCTTTTCAAGTCGTTAATATGCTTTTACAATATTGCCTAAGTAAAGATGAAACCTATCTTTTAGATGCAATCAGTTCTTTATATTTATTAAATTTTCAAGATCATCAATATGTATCTTATTTAAAAAATTTATATACTTTACAAGGTTTTATTGATGATGAAAATTATCTAGCATTAAAAAAAGCAGTTTTAAAGATTCAAGGTCATGATTTATCATCCTATTCTTTATCTTTGATTGATTTTATTGAACACTCTTTTTGTAAAAATGAACTTGTTTATGCTTTACTTTCAAGTTTAAAACTTGAAGGAACTGAACCTCTTTCTTTAAAAGAATATTTAAGTTTACTTCAAGAAATGTTTTCTAAAAAAACACATTCTCTTAAAGAAAGCTATGACAGTCTTTATTTACTTAATTACAATCAACCTTACAGTGAACTCTTACAAACAAAATATGTTTATTGTTTAGGTTTAAATGAAACAATTATTCCTCAAGAATTTAAAAATACCAATTTACTTTTAAATCAAGAAGCACTTGCATTAAAGTATCCTACAACCTATGATACACTAAATAAACATCAAAATACTTTAAGACATCTTTTTTCTTGTCATCATCAAAAAATCATTTTAAGTTATGCATTAAGAGATTTAAATGGTGGAGATTTGGTTGTTTCATCGATTATTCAAAAATTAACGAAATTATTTACGATACCAACTTTTAAAAAACATATACTTATTCATCCTTCATTAAAAGAAGATTATTATTTAAAAGGACATCAAGATGATTCATTATCTGTTTTAAATCATCATCTATTGGTTTACAAACAATCCCATCATCAAGTATTACCAATGCATATCAATCATCAACATAATCCTCTTTCCGCAAGTAAATTAGAGGTCTATAACCAATGCCCTTATAAATACTATCTACAATATATATTAAAAGTAGATTCTATAAATAATTCTTTAATACAAAGTAATGAAATCGGTACTTTAGTTCATTATGTTTTAGAAAAAAATCATCATTATTTCAATAACTATCAAGCTAAAAACTTTGATTCCTTAAAAGAAGATATTCATTTAAGTATTCAAAACTATTTAAAGACTCATATGTTAAAGAAATATGCTTTGAAAAAAAATCAATTCTTTTTAAGACTGATTGAAGATGATTTATATAATACAATTATTGTTCTAGCAAAACAGATGCAACATGGTTTATTTGAACTCTCTGCTTGTGAAGAAAGAGTTTATGATAAAATCCAAGATATTGAACTTAAAGGTTTTATTGATCGTGTAGATTTATATCAAAATTATTTAAAAGTCATTGATTATAAATCTTCGAATAAAGAATTGAATTTAGAACTAGCACGTTTAGGATTTAATATGCAAATGTTGATTTATTTAGAAATGTTATCAAAGAATAAAAACTATGATAAAGGCGCTGTTTTGTATTTTAATACAAAGAAAAGAATGTTAAAAAGTGAGAGTTCTATTTTAGAAAAACAAGATCCTGAAAGTTTTTTTAAACTTTATAAAATGGATGGCTATAGTGTAGATGACACTTATTTAGAAATTGATCATGAAATGGAACAAGAAAGTGATATTATCAAGATCAAACTTAAAAAAGATGGTAGTCCTTATAGTAACGCTAAAATTATTTCTCATGATGAATTAGATATCCTTTTACAAGAAATCACTTTACACATTCAAAGTCTTTACCAACAAATGATTACTGGAGATATTCGTATTTATCCAACACGTAGTGATAATCCAAACATTGATATGCATATTAATCCTTGTCGTTTTTGTCATTATAAAGCCATTTGTAATTATGATATTTTTTATAATGAAGATCATCAAATTGAATTAGGAGGTCAAAATGAAGAAAGATAAAAGTTTAAATGATGAACAAAATCTCGCTGTTTATAGTCGTGGAAGTTCTATTTTAGTTTCAGCACCTGCTGGCTCTGGAAAAACAAAAATTCTTGTTAATCGTATGATGTCTTTAATTGAAGATGATCATGTAAGTGTAGATTCTTTACTTGTTTTAACTTTTACGAAAGCAGCTGCTTTAGAAATGAAACAAAGACTCGTAGAAAGTTTAAATAAAAGAATTCATGTTGTTGATGATTCTTTAAAAGTACATTTAGAAAAACAAAAGATATTATTAAATGATGCTTATATTACAAATTTCCATTCTTTTTGTAGTGATTTATTAAGTCAATATGGTTATACAATTCATTTGGATTCTAAATTTGAAATTCTTGAAAATCCTACTTTAATTAAAGAAAATATTTTAAACCAATGTCTTGAAAAATGGGTTCAAGAAAAAGAATTTTATGATTTTTATCAAGAAAATTATACTGGTTATCAATTTAATTCTTTTAAAGAAATTCTTTTTCAATTAGATAATTTATCACATACTGTTTATCATTTTGATGATTATTTAGATCAAGTGAAAATAAAACTTTATGATCGTGTCATCAATGATCAAACAATTGAAGATACGCCTTTTGAAAAACCATTAAAAAAATTATTACACGAAGCTTTTCAAGAAGCCTATGATAGTTATTTAAAGCTTGAAGATTATTGTCAAACATATGGTTTAGGTTTTTACTTTGAAGAAACAAAGAAATTACCTGCACCACATACTGTTTTAGAAAATTATTTTCAAAATTTAAAAGAATGTTTTAATCAAGGCAAATATTTTTCAATGGGTATAGAAATTGAAAAACATCGTGCGGCTAGTTATAAAGATGTTGATGATTCAATCAAAGAAACATATAAATCCTTATTAGATCAAACTAAAAACACTTTTAGTAAAGCTTATCAAAAATGTATGCCTTCCTCGATTGAAGAATTAAGTGAGGTTTTAAAAGTTTCTTATCGCCATTTAGAAATCTATTTAAAATATCTTAAAGAATTTCAAAAAAAATACCAAGCTTATAAAAAATCTCTTTCTTATTTAGATTTTAATGACCTTGAACAATATACCCTTCAATTATTAAGTGAAAATCAAGGAGTTGCTCAAACTCTTTATCAACAATTTCATGAAATAATGATTGATGAATACCAAGATACAAATGAAATTCAAGAAAATTTGATTTTATTAATTTCTCGTTTTCAAGAACCTGAAATTAATCGTTTTATGGTTGGGGATATGAAACAATCGATTTATCGTTTTAGAAAAGCAGATTTAGATATTTTTAATGAAAAATATCTCACTTATGGTCTTGAAGATAATAATCAAAGAATCGATTTAAAATTCAATTATCGTTCAAATAAAATTGTTTTAGATAGTATTAACTATATCTTTAATGCGATTATGGATCGTCGTTATGGTGGTTTGGAATACGACAATGATCCTCATGCACAACTAAATTACGACTTTTTACGAAAAGAAAAATGTGATACTGATGAAAAATTACAAAAAGCTATGTTACGTTACGATCAAGAAAAACGTTTCGATAGTGAAATCATGCTGGTTTTAAAACCCGAAGATGAAACAGTGGATATGATTGAATATGAAGCAAAAATGATTGGTAAAAAAATTCATGAGATGGTTGGTCATCTTGAACTTGATTTTTATACTGGAAATCGTTTGGCAAAGTATCAAGATGTTGTTGTTTTGATGAGAAATGTTGCTAATTTTATAACTTATAAAAAGGTCTTTGATGCTATTTCTATTCCTAATTTAATTGTTCTTACTAAAGGATTTTTTGAAAGTAATGAAATTTTAGATTGTGTTTACTTTTTAAAAGCATTAGATAATTGTTTAGATGATTTGGCACTTATTTCATTACTTAAAGGAAATTATAAAAAAACACGCTTTGATGAAAACTGGCTTTACCTTCATAAAATAGAAAATACATCTATGTATGAATCTTTAAAACAAGCAGCCGATCAAGAAGCGATTGATTTTTTAAACTATTATCATGAAATGCAAGAATTTGCTAGAAATCATCCAGTATATGAAGTTTTAGAAAAATTTATTAAAGAAAACGAATATGATCTATTTATCAGTTCTCTTTATAATGGTAAACAACGCTATGCCAATGTTCAACTTTTAATTGAAATGTTGAAAGCAGATGAAGGTCTTTCTTTATATCAAATCGTTCATAAATTTGAACAAACAATGACTTTAGGAATTGATTATAAACCTGCTACTCTTTCAAGTGATGGTGATGCTGTTACTTTTATGACGATCCATCAATCAAAGGGACTTGAATTTCCTATCGTAATCGTTAATCAAATGAACCATCAATTTAATTTTGCTGATGGAAAAGCACCTTTAATTCAAGATAAAAATTTAGGAATCATTTTAAATCCTCATCAAAAACAAAATTTAGGAGATTTTCAAAATGTCCTTATTGAATATCCACATCCTTTACGTGGTATCTTTTCAACAGTTCTTGATAATGAAACCATTAATGAAGAAATGCGTATTCTTTATGTAGCTCTTACAAGAGCATCTCAAAAGTTGGTTTTAACGGGTGGTTTAAAAGAGATTAATATGATTGAAAAATGGCAAAAGCAAGTCATTGATTACGCGCTGGATGCTTCATGTCATCTTTTACCTGCAACGATTCGTAAATCAAATCAAATGTTGAATTGGATCATGCTTGCTTTAATACGTCATCCTGATTTTATTCAACAATGTATTGATTTATCATTATTTGATGAAAAAATTAAAAATTATTATGATTTGGATCAAGTAAAAAATAACGCTTTACAATTAAAACTTTATCAAGAAAACAAGATGCAACTTAATACATGTCATTCTAAATTTCATACATCAATTATTGATGTTCATACAATTGATGAATATATCTATCCAACAAGTCAAATAGAAAATAATGATCGAGAACTTTATTTAAAAAATAGTCAATTTAATTATCAAAACAAAGCACCTTTTGATAAAACAGTAGCAGTTACTTCTATTATTGATGATGGAAATCGTTTTTTTGAAAGAGATGATGGAGAAAATGAATCATCAATGAAAGCAACTGATCGAGGAACTCTTGTTCATTTATTTTTAGAATTGTATCCTTTAGATAAAGAATTAAATTTTGAAGAGTGTTTTCAAAATATTATACAAAGATCTTTATTTAATGAAGAAGCGAGAACTCTTTTAAATCAATATAAGGTTCATTTAGAAAGCTTTATTGAAAGTGATGTTTATCAATTGATGTTAAAAAGTTCATATTGTTATAAAGAAAAAGAATTTTCATTTTTAAATGAAAATAAACAAATTATTCATGGTATTTTTGACGTTTTATGTATTAACGAAGATAAAATAACAATCATTGATTATAAGACAGATACATTAGCTAAAAATAGTTCTGATGAACTCTTAAAAGAACTTCATCAAGGTCAAATGTATTATTATAAAAAGATTATGAAGCAAATGTTTCCAAATAAAGAAGTGGAAGCTATTGTTTATTATTTACACATTCATCGTTATGTTACACTTTAGGAGGTTTCTATGAAAATATTAATTGCAAGTGATTCTTATAAAGGAAGTTTATCTTCTTTAGAAGTATCTAAAAGTATTCAAAAAGGATTTAAAGAAGTTTTTGAAGATGTTTCTTTTAAAACGCTATCAATGGCTGATGGAGGAGAAGGAACAACACAAGCTATTGTTGAATCCTTAAATGGTCAATATATAACAATTGACTGTCATAATGCCTTACAAGAGCTTATTCAAGCAAGCTATGGTATCACTAGTCAAGGAGCTATTATTGAAATGGCAAGTGCTTCTGGACTGCCTCTTGTTAAAGAAAAGAAAATTAGAGAAGCAAATACAAAAGGAACTGGTGAACTTATTAAAGATGCACTAGATCGTCATTGTCAAAAAATCTATCTTGGAATTGGCGGTTCAGCTACCAATGATGGTGGGATTGGAATGGCTCATCATTTAGGAATTCGTTTTTTAGATAAAAATCACCAAGTTTTAGAACCTATTCCTGAAAACTTACCTTTCATTGAAGATATTGATACTCATCAACTTGATTCTCGAATAAAAGATACACAAATCATCGTCATGTGTGATGTAACAAATCCACTTTGTGGTAAAACAGGTGCCAGTACTATCTATGGCCCTCAAAAAGGAGCTAATGAAAAGGATATTCAATTTTTAGATCAAGGATTAAAACATCTTGTAGAAATATGTGTTAAAAAAGGCTATCAAGATTATAGTGAAGAAGCTGGTTCTGGAGCTGCTGGTGGTTTGGGATTTGGTTTAATGACGTTTTTAAATGCTAAACTACAAAGTGGAATTGAAACTGTTTTAGATGTTGTTCATTTTGATGAATACGTCAAAGATTGTGATCTTGTTATTAGCGGTGAAGGACGTATTGATCATCAATCAATGTATGGAAAAGTACCTACTGGAGTGAGTCAAAGAGCAAAAAAATATGGTGTTGACACAGTTTGTATTGTTGGCTCTATTGGAGAAAATGTTGGTGATATTTATAATTGTATTACAACGATTGAAAGTTGTATCGATCATTGTTGTCCTTTAGAAGAAGCTTTAGAAAATGCAGGTGAAAATGTTTATAAAGCTGCTTTTAGGCTTGCAAGAAGTATCCAATTAGGACAAAAGATGCGTCACTAAACGCATCTTTTTTGTTTCATAAAATTCCAAAAAGCAACTCCAATGATAATTATATAACCGATTACACTATAAACATCAGGTACTTGATTTAATAAGAAAAATCCAAGTAGAGCTGCAAAAATAACTTGTGTATAATCATAAATCGATATTTCTTTAGCAGGTGCATATGTATAAGCATTCGTAATTGAAAATTGTCCTCCTGTTGCCATTAATCCTGCCATGAGTAAACAACCAATTTGTTGAAGTGTCATAGGTTGAAAATGAAAAATTAAATAAGGTACAACAGATAAACATGAAAATAATGAGAAAAAGAAAACAATTTTTGCTCCAGCAACACCTTGTTGTCCTAATTTTCTAACACAGGTATAAGCAATCCCTGCTCCCATCGCTCCTAAAACTCCAATAAACGAATTGATATTACTTACAAAATGAATAGAAGGTTTAATTACAAATAAACTTCCTATAAAAGCAATCATAACTGTTACTTTTTGAATCGTATTTGCTTTTTCTTTTAAAAATAATGAAGAAAAGATAATAACGAAAAATGGTGATAACTTATTAAGCATAGATGCATCACTTACTAATAAATGATCTACTGCATAAAAATTACATAAGATACCTAACGTTCCAAAAGTAGAACGTAAAAGCAACATCGGTATATCCTTCTTTTGATAGGTAAAACCTTCTTTACTTTTAATTAGAATAATAAATGCAAAAAGTGCTGCAATTAAATTACGAAAAAAACTTTTTTGAATAGATGATAAATCACCTGATAACTTAACAAAAACATTCATACTTGCAAAAAAGAATGCTGCCATTATAATAAATAACATTCCCTTTTTTGTATCGTTCATAAAATACCCCCTTAAAACAAAAGAATAAGGACACTGTCCTTATTCAGTAATTTTAACAACTTGATGTGCTTGAAGACCACGATCTCCTTCAACTAATTCAAACTCAACCTTTTGTCCAGGATCAATTGTTTTAAATCCTTCTTGAACAAGTTGTGAATAGTGGAAGAAAATATCTCTTTCTTCACCTTCCATGTTGATAAATCCAAAACCTTTATCTTTGTTAAAATTCTTTACAATACCAATAGCCATGAACACTTCTTCTCCTTCTTTTTTATCTACTTAATATTCTACATCATATTGCTTATCTAGACAACTACATTATTCTAAAATTAAAACATTTTTCACCAATTTTTTTTCTACAAGTTCTTCTATTAAATCTGTTGGTGAAATAATACGATATTTAAAAACTTGTGTTTGTTTAGAAAGAGTGATATTCATTTTTTTTAATGAACAAACCACCAGCTCACTACAATATAATTCTTGATCACTTGATAAATCCATTTGATAATCATAAGGATAATTTAAATAATCTAAAGCATTTTTCAAAAAATCTTTAATAAAAGTATTCTCTTTTAAAAAACGAAAACATGTCATGGCTTTTAAATAAGACTCATTTTTTAAATTAGCCATTTGATCAAAGGTACGTATCTGTACACCTCCAACATTTGCATCTAAAACAAGTATTTCCTTTTGCGTTTTATACATCTTCACGATTTTTTCATAATATGGAAAAGAAGTATCCAAAAGTTCTTGAACTTGTTTTAAACTTCCTAAATAGATAAGTGTATGTTTCCACCTACCAGGAATCGCAATATTTGAAATATAATGACTATTTTCAATATTAATAATATCCCCACATTGCAACTTTGAAAAATTTTCTGAAACCTCTTCATAACTAAAATTTTCCTTTTGAGTTGATACCTCGATATCTTTTTTTTGAGTACATCCCACAAGACATAAACATAATATCAAAGCATATATTCTATACACATCATCACCTAGATCATACTTAAACTTACTCTTTTTTTATTTAAATCAACATCTATGACATTGACTTCTACAATATCCCCTATACTTAAAACATCTAATGGATGTTTAATTCTTTGTTTTGACATTTTTGATATATGCACTAAACCATCATTTTTTAAGCCAATATCCACAAAAGCTCCAAAATCAACAACATTTCTAACAGTTCCTTCTAAAACCATTCCTGGTTTTAGGTCTTCTATATGAAGAATATCTTTTTTTAAAAGTGGTGTTTGATATTGATCTCTAATTGAACGATTTGGTTTAATTAAACAATCAATAATATCATCTAATGTATATTGGTCAATTTTTAAAGTTTCTATAACTTCTTTTTTATTAATTTTTAATAATTTATCTTTAAGTTTCACTGTTCCTAAATCAGCTAATGATAATTGACATAAATTTAATAAATCTAAAGCTTGTTGATAATTTTCAGGATGAATAGCAGTAGCATCTAATGGAAGATCACCATCTAAGATACGTAAAAAACCTATTGCTTGTGTATACGTTTTGGCTCCTAATTTTTTTACATTTTTTATTTCATTTCGATTATGAAATTTACCATGTTCATTTCGATATAAAACAATTTGTTGTGCTACACCAGCATTTAATCCTGCAACATATTTAAGTAATGACTTAGAAGCTGTATTAATATCAACACCTACATTATTTACTGTTTTTTCAACAACGAAATCCAATTGTTCTTCTAAATCTTTTTCAGGAATATCATGTTGATATTGTCCAACTGAAATTGCTTTGGGTTCAATTTTAACAAGTTCAGCAAGTGGATCTTGTAAACGTCTTGCAATTGATACTGCAGATCTTTCTTCTACATGATAATCTGGAAATTCTTCTTTAGCAATTTGACTCGCTGAATAAACAGAAGCACCTGCTTCAGAAATAATAGCAAATTCTACATTCAAATGATGTTCTTGAATAAGTTTGGCAATAAAGGCTTCTGATTCTCTTGAAGCAGTTCCATTTCCAATAGCAATAATTTCAATTTTATATTTTAAAATAATATCTAATAAAGTTTTAATATCTTTATCATAATTATCTTTAGGTAAAGTAATAAAGACTTTATCAATGTGTAAGACTTTACCCGTTTGATCAACAACTGCTAATTTACATCCTGTTCGATAAGCAGGATCAACACCTAAGACCATTTTATTTTTTAATGGTGCTTGTAATAAAAGATTTTCTAAATTGACTGAAAAGACTTTTAATGCTTGTTCATTAGCTTTTTCTGTTAATTCTTTTCTTATTTCTCTTTCAATAGAAGGGAATAATAATCTTTGATAACTGTCTTCTACTGCTTTTTGAATATATGGTAAAAGATTTGTTTCTCTGTTTTTTGTAACACCTCTTGTAATGTATTGTAAATAATAATCTTTATCTCCTTCTATATTTACATTGATTACTTTTTCTTTTTCAGCTCGATTGATTGCTAAAATACGATGTGATACTAAAGTTTTTACTTTTTCTTGATAGTTATAATACATTTCATAAACTTTATTTTCATCATCATGTTTTTTCTTTTCACTTGTTTTTAAAATACCACCTTTATATAGCATATCTTTTAAAAACTTACGATATTTAATATCATCAGCAATATCTTCAGCAATAATATCTAAAGCTCCTTGAATGGCATCTTCTACATTTAAAACATCATCATTTAAATATTTTTTAGCTTCTACTAAAATATCTCCTTTATTTAAAGCTAAGATCCATTTAGCTAAAGGTTCTAATCCTTTTGCTTTAGCGGCTGTTGCTTTTGTTTTTCTTTTTTCTTTATAAGGACGATAAAGATCTTCAACTTCGCTTAATTGTGTAGCTTTTAAAATATCTGTTTTTAATTTTTCATTTAACATTCCTTTTTCATCAATTAAACGAATAACATCTTCTTTTCTTTTTAATAAATTCACTTGATATTGATAATATTTATCAATTGTACGTATTTGATCTTCATCTAAAGCACCCGTCTTTTCTTTTCGATAACGTGCTATAAAAGGAACTGTATTACCTTCTTCTAATAAAGATAACACTGCTTCAATTTGATGTACTCTTACATTTAATTCTTCACTAATTGTTTTAATAATTTCTTGATTCATATAAACCTCTTTAAATACTTGTATATTCTTTTAACGTATAGATAATATCTTGGTAAATTTCATCACATAAATAATCTTTTAATTCATCAATTGAACACCATTTATAATCCGTATGTTCAAAAGAAATAGAAACATGATCATCATCTGTAGATGCTAAATAACCAATACCTACTGTTTGATAATCCTTTCTTATTTTGGTAAAAGTATATGCTGGTTTAACAGCATCGATCGTTAAACCCGTTTCTTCTTTCAATTCTCTTTTTAAAGCTTCATTCGGTGTTTCCCCATATTCTAAACCGCCCCCAGGAAGCTCCCAATATCCTAGTCCATCACTAGATGGTCTAACTCTTTTCATTAATAATACTTTTTGTTTAAAAACAACAATTCCTTTTACTGTAATATGAAATCTTATATTTTCCATTGATATTTCCCCCTATACTGTCTTTATCATAACATTATTTTATCAAATGTGTTTAAAAATTATTATGAAAAATGTATAATATATGCTGAGGTGATTTTAATATGATTAACTTTAAAGAAGAAGTCGAAAAAAGAAAGGAACAGCTTATTCAAGACATTGAAACATTATGCGCAATCCCTTCCGTTTATAATGAAAAAACAATTAGTGAAAACCAACCTTATGGAAGTGAATGTAGACAAGCTCTTGATGCTATGTTAGCAATTGGAAAAAGAGATGGTTTTGTTGTACATGATGAAAATGGTTATGCTGGACATATAGATATTGGTGATCAAGAAGAAAGTTTTGGTATTTTAGGTCATTTGGATGTTGTTCCTGTTGATTCAAGAGGATGGGACAGCGATCCATTTAAAGTGGTTCAAGCTAATGGTAAACTTTATGGTAGAGGTGTTGCTGATGATAAAGGACCTTTACTTGCTGGATATTATGCTGCTAAAATCATTCATGATTTAGATTTACCTGTTAAAAAGAAAATTCGTGTTATTTTTGGTTGTGATGAAGAACGTGGATCTTCTTGCGTTGAACATTACTTTACTAAGAATCCATATCCATCTATGGGATTTACTCCTGATGCTGAATTCCCTGTTGTTTATGGTGAAAAAGGAATTGTTCGTTTCCATATAACAGGAAATGTAAAAAAAGATGGATTGATTGCAATGGTAGCTGGTGATCGTGTAAATATTGTTCCTGGTGAATGTGAAGCAATTATCGAAGGGAATCATAAACAATATGAAGAATCATTTAAACAATTTTTAAGTGATCATCATGTAACTGGTATCATTGAAGAAGAAGGAAATTGTACAAAGCTTGTCTTAAAAGGAAAAAGCGCACATGCTTCTTTACCAGAAGAAGGAATTAATGCTGTAAGTTTACTTGCAACTTATTTAGATACTGTTATTAATAATAAACTTGTACATTTTATTGCAACGTATTTAAATGATTATTATGGAAAAGGTTTACAAATTAATCATGAAGGATTAATGGGTAAATTAACAATGAATTTAGGTATTGTCAAATATGTTAAAGAAGATGCTGATATTGAATTAGACTTACGTTGTCCTCATGAAATTGATTTAAAGAAAATGTGTGATAGTGTAAAAGAATTATGTCAGTCTCTTGGATTAAATTTAGAAAGTGATATTCATGAACCACTTTATATAGATCCAAACAGTGAACTTGTTCAAAAACTTCATAAAGCTTATGTTGAAGTTTCAGATGATACAGAAAGTCAACCACAAGCAATTGGTGGAGGAACTTATGCTAAATCAATGCCAAATTGTGTAGCTTTTGGATGTGAATTCAAAGATGAAGATAACGCAATTCATGGTAACAATGAAAACATAAAGATTGACTCATTATTAAAATCAACAGAAATCTTTGCTAAAGCAATTTATGATTTAATTAAAGAATAGAAATTTCTATTCTTTTTTTATACAAAAAAACTTATCTTTAAAGATAAGCTTATCAACTCTATGGTGCGGCCGACCGGACTTGAACCGGCACGACATAAGCCATAGGTCCCTCAAACCTACGTGTATACCAATTTCACCACGGCCGCATCTAACATATTTAATTTACCACATTTTGAAGATAAAAACAAGACGACTATTTGTTAGTCGTCTTCATTTTTAATAAATCATCTAAGTTATATGGTGTATTTTGATATACATAATAGTTAAGCCAATTTGAAAATAATAAATAGGCATGACTACGCCACTTAACTAAGATTTCATCATTGACATCATCATTTTTATAATAGTTTTTAGGCATTACACAATCCCCACCTTTAGCTAAATCACGATGATATTCCTTATCTAATGTATCTGGATCATATTCTGGATGTCCTGTAACAAAAAATCTTGACCCGTCCTTTTCTGCTACCAAATAAACACCCGCATCGTTTGAAGAAGCTAAAATATCTAATGAATCAATTTTTTCAATATCTTCTTTTTTAACAGAAGTATATCTTGAATGGGGTGCATAAAATTGATAATCAAAACCTCTTAGAATTCTTCTTCTCATCTTTTCTGGATTTGTATGATGATGATAAACACCTGTTAATTTTTCTTTCAATTGATATTTTTCAACACCATAATAATAATATAAAGATGCTTGAGAAGCCCAACAAATAAAGAATGAAGAAAAGACATTTGTATTGGCCCAATCAAAAATCTTTGTAAGTTCATCCCAATAATCTACATCCTCAAATTTTAATTTTTCAACAGGAGCACCTGTTACAATTAAACCATCATACTTATTATCTTTAATTTCATTAAAGGTTTTATAAAATTCCATTAAATGTTCTTGTGGTGTATTTTTAGAATTATGACTTTCCATACATAACCAATCTACTTCAATTTGTAAAGGTGTATTAGAAAGCAATCTTAATAGCTGTGTTTCTGTCACGATTTTAGTTGGCATAATATTAACAACAATTAATTTTAATGGACGAATTCTTTGTGATAAAGCTCTTGTTTCATCCATAACAAAGATATTTTCTTCTTTTAATATTTTACTTGCTGGTAAATCATTTGGTATTTTTATTGGCATATGTAACTTCCTCTCTATGAAAATGAAATAAATTCATTGAATATTTTTAATATATAAGCATCTGACATTCCTGATAAATAATCTATAATACTTTTAGCCATTGCATTTTTATCGTGTTCAAAATCATAAATAATATGATTTTGATATAATGGATTTCTATTAAAATACTTCATTTGACTATACTTTTCTAACCAATGCATATATCCTTGAATAGTTACAGGATATTTTTTTTGATCTTTCTTTAAAGCTTCTAAAACATTTATTTGTTTATCATTTGCTATCTTATCATATTTATATAAAAATTGAAAAATAGAATTTAAAATAAGTTGTACATAATTTGTGTGGACTTCTATACGATCAATTAGATAAATATTTTGATAATTGAATTTCATAATATACTTCATGACTTCAAAAGCTTCATCTGATAAGCATATTCCTTTCTCTATAGAAGAATTTTGACAAACATCTAATATAAAATAATTAACAATTGTTCCATTATTAATAGCATCAAAATGAGAGTTTGTTAATTGATTTAGATGATTTCTTAAATCTTCTACAAGCTGTTCATCAATAATATTTAATCGTAAAGCATCTTCAATATCCCTAGCAAGATAAGCAATTTTATCTGACATTTTAACAACACAGCCTTCCCAAGTATAAGGATTGTATTGCCCAGGATATAAGTAATCTTTTAAATCAATAGATTCATTCCTTTTAATAATTGCTTTTTGATTCATTTCTCCACAATGAGAAATAATTCCATCTCTTACAGCATACGTTAAATTTAAATTTCTACGAACATGATGATCATCTTCCAAAGTTTCAATTTGATCTACAAAATATAAACTATTTTTTTCATGCCAAAAATCTTGTAGACCATGTTCTTTAGAAATCTGATTAATGATCTTTTCTCCACCATGTCCAAAAGGTGCATGTCCTAAATCATGTCCAACAGCAATTGCTCTTGTAAGTTCTGTATTTAATCCTAAATAATGAGCAATGGTATAACTTACTGAATCTACAAGATTTACATGCTCACTTCTTGTACAAACATGATCATCTTCAACTGCAAAAAAAACTTGTGTCTTATGTTTCAATCTACGATAACCAAGAGAAAAAATAATACGATTATAATCTCTAGAAAAAGGACTTCTTAAATCATTTTTTCTTTGATAAAGTGCTTCATTTCTTGAAATTGCTTGTTGATATTGAGGATGATTTTCATACATTGCTTCTTTTAAAAAACTATTTTTTGACATTTTTTATACCTCGCTTTTTTATTATATAAAAATTAAAAAAAAAGATAAAGAAAAAGATTATCTTTCGATAATCTTTTAGAATTTTAAGAATCTTCTCATTGAAACAAAACTTCCAATTAAACCTACTCCAGCACCTAAGCCAGCTAAAATAAATGAGAAATCTCTAATAAATGGCATTGGGGCTTTTAATACAAGCATTGATGACATTAATGAACCACCTGTATAGTTATATAACGCTCCATAACCATAAACAAGAACAAGAATTGGAATAATTGCTCCAAACAATCCAATGAGCATACCTTCTAACATAAATGGAATACGAATGTACCAGTTACTTGCTCCAACCATTCTCATAATTGAAATTTCAGTAGATCTTGCTGTAATTGTAATTTTAATTGTATTAGATATCATGAATAAGGCGACAATAACTAAACCAACAATAAAAACTGATCCAGCTTTTTGTATTGTATTCAATGTTGTGACCATACTTTGTGTAGAATCACCACCATAATTAACAGAATTCACATTAGGAATATCTTGAATTTTTTTAGCTAAACTTGCAAGTTTTGTTGGATCTTTTGCTTCTACTTCATAAGCAGAACCTAAAGGATTATCTTCACGATAAGACTCAAATAACTCCTTACCATCTTTACCTTGTTTATCGATAAGTTTATTCAACTCTTCATCTTTTGATGAATATGTAACAGATCCAACACCTTTAAGTTTTTTGATTTGATTCCCTACTTCTTTTTCAGCATTTTCATCAATCGATCTTTCTAATTTAACATAAATACGCACGCCATCTTCAATATTTGCTGAAATATCTTGAACATTAAGTGCTAAAACACTAATAACACCAATAAGTAATAAAGTAATTGTTACAGCAAAAATTGAAGAAAAAGACATTGCACCATTTCTCCATAAATTAACCAATGATTCTTTAAAATGTTTTGGTAAATTTTTTATACAACTTATTAATTCTTTCATTATAAATCATATCCTCCTAAAGATGTATCAGCATTAATGCAACCATCTTCCATTAAAATTGTACGTTTTTTATGTTCTTGTACAATCTTTTGATCATGAGTTACAACTAACACAGTTGTCCCTTGTTCTTCATTAATACGCATTAATACATTAATAATTTCTTTTGAAGTTTCTGGATCCAAGTTTCCTGTTGGTTCATCAGCAATTAAAACTTTTGGACGATTTACAATTGCTCTAGCAATTGCAACTCTTTGTTGTTGACCACCTGATAATTCATGAGGGAAAGCATTGACCTTATCTTCCAAACCAACAAGCTCTAATGTTGCTCTTACACGTCTTCTAATTTCTACACGTGGTGTATCAATAACTTCTAAGGCATAGGCAACATTTTCAAAAACTGTTTTTTTAGGTAATAATCTAAAATTTTGAAAAACAACACCTATATTTCTTCTAAAATAAGGTACTTTACTATTTTTAATTTTAGAAACATCTTGTCCTACAACTTCAACTTTTCCTGAAGTTGGTTTTTCTTCACGATATAATAACTTAATAAAAGTAGATTTTCCTGCACCAGTTGTACCGATAACATATACAAATTCTCCAGGTTCAATTGTAAGATTTACATCATTAAGTGCTCTTACTCCTGTTTTATAAATTTTTGTAACATTTGTTAGTTTTATCATTTCTATTCAGCTCCCAGGAGTATTATAGCACAATTTGTAAGTTTTGTTTGAATATTGAGTCTATTAATTATGTTTTTTCATGTTATAATATGTTTATTGAAGGAGTGGCTAAATGAAAAGAATATGCCCTAGATGCAATAATGAACTATCTATAAATTGTTATGTAAAAGATAAAGGAATCAATACTTTAAGCTATCTAGAATTAATTATAAAAAAAGATCAATTCAATAAAGAACATAAAGAAATTAAATCATGTTACTGTCCTAAATGTGGTTATGTAGAACTTTATGTTGATGTCGATCATCAAAATCAACATTTAAAAAAGGATGATGATTTAAATTCTTTAAGACAAACTGTAAGGCAATATGCGATTGATTATCATCAACACATAGAATTAGAAAGAAAAAAGACTGAAGAAAAAGAAATTCTAGATAAAAAAAGAAAACTTGAATCTCTTATTTATCAATCACATATACAAAACGATAAAAAAAGAAAACGTAAAAAAACTTTACGTAAAACACATTTACTAAAAAAAGTGCTAAGAAAATAGCACTTTTTTTATAAATCTATATTAGGTAATGTAAATCCTCTTCCTCTTACATTATGTGTCTCATTTGTAATAATAAATGCTGCCTCATCAATTTTTAAAATTTCATTGGTAAGTGTCACTAATTCTCGGCGGCTGACAACAGACATCACCGCATACATATCTTGTTTTTTATAACCTGTGGTAATATTCATAAGCGTGCATCCTCGATCTATTTGATCATAAAGCATACTTTGAACCTCATTCCATTTTGGTGAAATGACCAATACTTGAATTTTAGATTCACCTAATAAAATCATTTTATCCATGACCAAAGCAGTAATCAAAACAACTAAAATACCATAAAGAATTTGTTCAACATTTGAAAAAGGAACTTGTAAAGCTAGGATAATACAATCAAAGCCATTAATAAGTACAGTCGTAGAAATACCTGTTTTTTTATTTAGAACTAATGGTGGTATATCCATTCCTCCGGTACTTGCTCCTATTCTTAAAACAAGTCCTAATCCTCCACCTACAAAAATTCCTGCATAAACAGAGGATAAGAGTAAATCATTTGTAAGATGTGTAACCCCCGGAGTATTTTCAAATATTGTTAAAAATGTTGGGAAAATAATTGTACTTAATAATGTTTTAGCTGCAAAAGATTTTCCTAGAAAAAAATAGCCTGCAATAAACATAATAATATTGATTACATAAACAACAAGCGATAAAGGAATTCCTGTTATTTGTTTGACAATTAATCCTAACCCAGAAGCGCCACCAACAATAATCCCGTGAGGGGTAATGAAAGCACAAATTCCAAATGCTAGAATAGCATTACCAATAACAATCACAGCAATTTCTAAACATTTTTTTAAAAATTTATTCTTCATGACCACCCTCCTGTATACGAGATTTCAAATATGCATAAATAAAATCATCTAAGTTTCCATCTAAAACATCTTTAGGATTATTAGACTCATATAATGAACGATTATCTTTTACTAAAGAATATGGATGTAAAACATAAGAACGAATTTGTGAACCCCAAGCAATTTCCTTCTGCTCACCTTGTATTTCTTTTAATTCTTTTGCTTGTTTTTCTTCCATTAAAGCAAATAACTTACTTTTTAACATCATCATCGCTTGTTCTCTATTTTGAATTTGGCTTCTTTGACTTTGACAAGTAACGACTGTTCCTGTAGGAATATGGGTAATCCTAACTGCTGAATCTGTTTTATTAATATGTTGTCCACCTGCTCCACTTGCACGATAAGTATCAATTCTTAAATCTTCTGGTTTAATGTCAATTTCAATTGTATCATCTAATTCAGGAATAACATCAATGGATGCAAATGAAGTATGACGTCTTTTGGAAGAATCAAATGGAGATATTCTAACAAGTCGATGAACACCTTTTTCAGCCTTTAAATGTCCATAAGCATATTTTCCTTTAACCAAGAAAGTAACTGATTTAATACCTGCAACATCTCCATCTAAATAATCTAAAACTTCTATTTTAAAATCTTTCGATGAACAATATCTTTGGTACATACGATACAACATTTCTGCCCAATCTTGGCTTTCTGTACCTCCTGCACCTGGATGAATTTCTACGATGGCATTAGCACTATCATACTTTCCAGATAAAAGTAAAATTTTTTCAAATTCACTCATTCTTTGTTCAAAATCTTGATAATCACTTTCTAAAATAGTTTGAAATTCTTGATCATCCGTTTCTTTAACTAATGTATATGTTTCATCTAATAAATTTAATGATTGACAAAGATTTTCATATTCATCAGTAATTTTTTTCATATCATTTAATTCGTCATAGATCTTTTTAGCTTTTGTTGGATCATCCCAAAAGCCATCTTGCATTGTTTGATATGAAAGACCTTCTATTTCTCTTAATTTTTCATCAATTTGTGCAGATTTTCTATATTCGTCTATTAATAAATGGGCTTTATCAAGCCCATTTTTTATTTCATATAATTCCATTATTTAAATTCTACTTCTAATTTTAAATGAGGAATATTTTCTTCTGCTGAACTACCAGGACGAATACCCATATGCACAATATTTTTAGAAATCATATCAACAATAGAAAGTTTCATTTGTTCAAACATATAGAACGCTTCTTCTGTATATTCAGAAAGTGGGTTCTTTTGTGCATACGCACGTAAATAAATACCATTTCTAAGTTTAGTCATTGCATCAATATGATTGATCCAAGTATAATCAATAACTCCTAATAAAACACTTCTTTCATAATTAACGATTTTTGCATGATCAATATCTTTATTTAATCTCATTTGATATTGAGAGAAGCAAATTTCTGTTAAAGTTTCTAATAATTTCTTAGGATCATTTTTAACAACATCTTTATTCTTAGCATCAATTTCAGCAAGTAACATATAATTTTTAGCTACAAAATCTAAAACAGCATCCACATCAACTTCATCATGTTTACCATGAGTTGTACATCTATTGATTGTCATTTCAATCGCTTGATTGAACATACCTTTGACAATATCATCTAAATTATCTAATGACATGATTTCATCACGTTCTTTATACATAATTTCACGTTGTTGTCTCATAACATCATCATATTCAAGAATATGTTTACGTGAATCAAAGTTTTGACCTTCAACACGTTTTTGTGCATTTTCGATAGCTTTTGAAACCATTTTATTTTCAATAGCCATATCATCATCTAAATAATTGCTAAATGATTGTAATTTTTCACCAGCAAATCTTTGCATTAATTCATCATCAAACGAAACATAGAATACAGAATATCCTGGGTCACCTTGACGTCCAGAACGTCCACGTAACTGATTATCAATACGTCTAGATTCATGTCTTTCAGAACCAATAACTGCTAAACCACCAATTTCAGGTACACCTTTACCAAGTTTAATGTCAGTACCACGACCAGCCATGTTTGTAGCGATTGTCACCGCACCTTTTTGACCTGCTCTTGCAATGATTTCAGCTTCTTTAGCATGGTTTTTCGCATTTAATGTATTATGTTTAATTCCTCTTTTATCTAACATTTTTGATAAAATTTCTGAAGTTTCAACCGATACAGTCCCAATTAGAATTGGTTGACCATAAGCATGTCTTGCAACAACTTCATCACATAATGCTTTAAATTTATTTGTTTTTGTAGAATAGATCTTATCATTACGGTCATCACGAATAACCGGTTTATTTGTTGGAATTTCAATAACACGCATGTTATAGATCATCATAAATTCTTCTTCTTCTGTTTTTGCAGTACCAGTCATCCCTGCTAATTTATTAAATAGTCTGAAGAAATTTTGATATGTGATTGTTGCTCTTGTTTCTGTTTCTTCTTTAATTGGAACACCTTCTTTAGCTTCAATTGCTTGATGTAACCCATCAGAATAAGCACGACCTGGCATAACACGTCCAGTAAATTGATCAATGATCATAATTTTTGCATTACGAATATCTCTTGTACCATCTTCTGTCGCAATCATATATTCAACATCACGAGTCATCGCATAGTTTGCTTTTAATGCTTGATTGATATGATGAACTAATGAAGTATGTTGAATATCATATAAGTTATCAATCTTAAATCCTTTTTCTGCTTTTTCGATTCCTTTTGGAGTTAATGAAACAGTTTTTGTTTCGATATCAACTTCATAATCTTTTTCAGCAATTAATGATTTAACAAAACGATCTGCTTGTAAATATAAAGCAGCTGTATTTTTCTTACCACCTGAAATAATCAATGGTGTTCTTGATTCATCAATTAAAATAGAGTCAACTTCGTCGATCAAAGCATAGTTAAGTCCTTTAACTAATACTTTATCTTCCATTGAAGTAACCATATTATCTCTTAAATAGTCAAAACCTAATTCAGCATTTGTTGTATAAGTAACATCACAACCATGTGCTTCTTGTTTTTGTTGAGGTGTTAATTCTCTTTTATTTAATCCAACTGTTAATCCTAAAAATTCTAATACTTTACCATTATTTCTAGCATCACGTTCAGCCAAATAGTCATTAACAGTAATAACATGAACTCCTTTTCCAGTTAATGCATTTAAATAAACTGGGAAAATAGAAGTTAATGTTTTACCTTCACCTGTTTTCATTTCAGCAATATCACCATTATGTAATGCAATACCACCCATTAATTGAACTTTAAAAGCTTTTAAATGAATTTGACGCCATGCAGCTTCTCTTGCAACTGCAAAAGCATCAACTAAAATATCATCTAATTCACTACCGCTATTTAATTTTTCTTTTAATACATTTGTTTGATTTGCTAATTCTTCATCAGATAAAGCACTATACTTATCTTCTAAAGAAATAATTTCTTGAGCAATCTTATCTAATTTTTTAAGTTGTTTTCTTTCATCATCGAAAACACCTTTAATTTTTGAAACAAAGCCTTTTTTTGTTTTTTGAGGTGTTGTAGAAAATGGAATAACTTCTCCATTATATTCTTCATTTTTAAAATCTTCTACATGTATATCTTCACCTTGTTGATCTTGTAAATCAACAATATTTTTAGCTGCTTCAACATCGATTCCTAATTTAGCGTTTTTCTTTTTAATTTCTTTTCTTATTTCTTGCTTTCTACTAGCCATACATACACGCTCCTTTTACGCTTGTAATCAAGTTTAATTATATCAAATAATTGTGATTATTAAAAGCAAAATTTAAATATCCCTACTTAAAATAAAAATCTAGAGATTATCTCTAGATTTTTACGACATGTTTTGCCTGCATACCGCGTTCGCTTTGATATAATTCAAACTCAACTAATTCGCCTTCATTAAGTGTTTTATATCCATTTTGAACAATTTGGCTATAATGAACAAAGACATCTTTTCCTTCTCCTCGATCAATAAATCCAAATCCCTTTTCGGCATTAAACCATTTGACTCTTCCTTGCACTTTCATCATCCTTTCCTTGTCTATTTCAGTATATTTAATATTTTATAAAAAAGTTATCATTTTCATTCGACAAATAAATTTTACGTGTCATTTATAACAAAAAAATGTCATCTCTATTGTCAAATAGTTCACACTATTTTACATATTTGTTGAAAAAGTAATAAAAAACATTTCTAGCAAAAGCATAAAGCTTACCCTTACTATTGGTTAGTGGTTTTCTTAGTGTCTACAATAGAATTGATTATTTTTTAAAATAATCAATATGAGGGCAAGCCAATACTAATGCTTTTATTTGTTTAGGGTGATATTTTTCTACTTGCTGAAATGCTGCTTGTAAAGTATTTGATGAAGTCATCACATCATCAAATATTAAAACATTCTTCTTATAAAGAAGATTTCCCTCTTTAATAGATAATATTTTCTTTACTTGGCTTCGATCTTTTTGTTTTGTCTGTTTGTAGTCTTCTTTTTTATACAAACCTGTAAAAATATGTTGAGAAAATGTCTTAACAATTTCAACATTAGGACAAAAGCCACGTCTTTTATTATCTTTTTGACTACTAGGAATAACAACAATGATATAATTTTTGTAGGTCCTTTTTAATTCTTGAAATGATTCTATAAAACAATCTTTTAAAGCATAATCATCTAATGCTTTATATTGAAAAAGGAGTTGTCTAAAAAAATCATTGTATTCATATAAAACCTTGACATGATATCCTTGAATCCTTATATCACTATTTATTATTTTAAATTTTCTTATACAGCTTAAACAAAGAGAAGAATTATTCACCAAGTGAAAAAGATCTTGTTGTTGATTTAACTCTTTATGGCAGATAAGGCATTGCTTTGTTGAAGATCCTTGATACATTCTTTAATAGCCTTCGTTTGTCTATTTGTATAAATGATAATATCTCCATTTGTATAGGGTACTTTTCGCCCTGTTCGCCCTGCTATTTGAATAAGTGTTTCTTTATCAAAAAGGGGATGTTCACCATGTAAAATAATAACTTGTACATTTTCAACAGTCATTCCTCTTTCTAAAACTGTTGTACATACAATAACATCTATTTCATGGGATTTAATCATTTCTAATGATTGATGAATATTTTTTTCTTTTGATGTAGCACAGTGACTTTTAATAGAAAAGAATTTAAGAAATTTTTGTACTTGTCTTGTCATTTCAATACGTGGTACAAAAAGAAATACCGGTTTTTTATCTTTTTGATACTTTTTTAATTGATAAACAAGATGACACAACATCATAAAGTTTCCCATTACCTTACAAGTAGGAATTGGTAATGGTTGATGATGAAACCTTTGTAAGACTTGTACATCTCCACTTTCAATCGTTGCAGACATAAACACATAATTTCCCTTTATACTATTCATTAATATATTTTCCAAAACTTCATTATCACGATATGGAAAAGCATCATACTCATCTAAAATCAATAAATCAAACATTCGTGGATACCGATACAGCTGATGTGTTGTACAAATAATAAATTGTCCTTCTAAACACTCTGTATGTCCTCCATAAACAAGAATGGGCTGAATATTAAAAAATTGTTTTTGAATTCTCTTTGCTAATTCTATAACCAATTCTTTTCTTGGCATCGTCAAACAAACATGATGTCCTAAATTCAATGCATATTCAATGACACCATAAATCATTTCCGTCTTACCTGCTCCTGTTACTGCTTTTAATACTGAATTTTGATGATTTTGATATCTTTCTATCAATAATCTTGAAGTTCTTTCTTGTTCTAAGTTTAATGAATAATTTAAATGATAGTATATTTTCTTTTCATTTTTAACAGATTTTAAGTTAACTGTCTTTGTAGAAAAAGCAATACATTTTCTACAATAAATACGCCCATTGTTTTCAAAAAAATATTGAACATCTTCATTTTGACATCTCGAACATTTCATCTTCTTCACCTACATCTATTTTAATACATTTTACAAAATAATTCGTCTCGAATTTGTTTCAAATTTGTCTCATTTTTGTCTCAAATTTGTTTCACATTTGTCTCACGATTTTTTCAATAAAATCATTTTTGTATTTCTTAGAAATAGGAATAACTTGTTTATTTTTAGTGATACAATTCATTCCTTCTATTCTCTCAACATATTTTAAATTAACAATATAGCTTCGATGACAACGACAAAAAGAATCATCTAATTGTAAAGCTATTTCTTTTAAACTGAGATAATTTCTTTTTGTCATATCATTTTGATGAATCATAACATGGTGTTGATAAGCTTCTATATAAATAATGTCTTCATAAGGTATTTTGTGAACTTCTTTTTTAAACTGATAAATAAATGTCTTAGAATGTTGATGTAATAAAACGCAATCAAGTATTTTATATATTTCTTGTTGATCAAGCGGCTTTAATAAGTAGTGCATCGCTTGTACTTGATAACTTGCTATCCCATAATGTGTATTTTTTGTTTGAAAAACAATCGGTATTGATAAATCCTTTTTTCTTAAGATCTTTGCAAATTCAAAACCATTGATATGTTTCATATCTAATTCTAAAAATACAAGATCACAGTTTTTTAAACATTTTGGTAATTGATAATAAAGCTGTTTATACCAATGAAAATAGATTTCTTGTTGTTTTTCTATACCCCATTTTTCAATAATCGATTTTAAAAAAACATAATCTTTTAAATTATTTTCTCCAATAAAAATATTCATTTAATCACCTCTTTATCAGTGTATATTATTTACAATCTACTCTATGATTTTAGAACAAATTGGACTAAAAAAAATCGCCGAAGCGATTTATTGATCTTGATATACTTTTTTTAATGCATCTTCAACACACTCTGGCACTAAGCCTGTAAGTGGCTTATGATAACTAGCTATTTCTTTAACGACAGATGATGAGATAAAAGAATGTGATGGCTTTGTCATTAAATACATTATTTCTATTTGACTATTTAAATATTGATTAGATTGTGCATATTGTAATTCATAATCGAAATCTGTTGTTGAACGTAAGCCACGGATAAGCACTTGTCCATTGACTTTTTTTACATAATCCATAAAAAGTTCATCTGTTGAATCAACAATTACATTTTTTAAATGAGCTGTTGCTTTTTTTAAAAGTTCTTTTCTTTGTTCAATCGTAAACAAACCTACTTTTGTTGGATGAATAGCTACCGTTACATATAATATGTCAAATATCTTTGCAGCACGTTCAATAATATCTAAATGTCCATTTGTAACTGGATCAAACGATCCATTATATACAGCAATTTTCTTCATGATTTAATCCTCATAATAAAAAATATTAAGAGCTGTAATTCCATACTCTTTTCTTTTATTTAACTCAATTCCTTCTATTTCTTTAAACTCAACTTCTTTTAATTCTTCTACTACAATACACGCTTGTGGATTCAACATTTGATGATCAACTAAATATTGAAGAATATCATCAACAAGACCTTTTCCATAAGGTGGATCTAAAAAAACATAATCAAACTTTATACCTTTTTCATACAAATATTTTAAAGCTTTTTTATAATCCATTTTCAAAGGAAAACAATTTTCCAATTTTAAAAGAGAAAAATTTTCTTTAATTGTTTTAAAAGCTTCGTATTGATGATCCACACTATAAAGTGTATCACATCCTCTAGAAATAGCTTCTATTCCAAGTCCACCACTACCTCCAAATAAATCTAATACCGTTCCTCCTTGAAAATATGGCCCAATCATATTAAAAAGGTTTTCCTTATTTTTATCTGTTGTCGGTCTTGTTAATTGACTCTTAGGAACTTTTAATTGTCTTTTTTTATACTTTCCTGCAATCACTCTCATAATTTATACCCTGATGTATCTAATGAATCACTAATATCTTTAAAAACAATTTTTGTAACTTCATCGAGTAATTCATTGATTTTATAATAACTTTGATAATATTTTTGAATGTTTTCATTTTGTGACATTCTTTTTCTTACTTCATTTAATTCTTGTCTTTTCTGTGTCAAATCAATATATTTTTCAAACTTTTTCAAATCATCTAATTCTTGTAAAAGATTTTGATAATTATCTAATAATTCTTTTGTTTCTTGATTTAATAATTTTAAAGATTGCTCTTTAAATTGTAGATAGCGCTTATCTTCTTTGATAGCATCTATTAAATCATATATTGTTTCATTCATTGTAACATCTCCAACATACTCATTAGTATTGATATTCTTTCTAGCTTTTCTAAAACTGTACTTTGTTTTTTTTGATGTATTTCATCTAATAAATCATCATATTTTTCTGGATAATGACATAATGTAACATACCAAACAGGATGCTTACGTATATAATCTAAAACATCTTCTTTCATTATTTACCTTCTTTATTTTTATCTAAAAGATTAGAAACAATTCCTAAAACTTTTTCGATTGATTGCAAAGAAGAAGATAATGCTTCCAAATCGACATTTTTGATAATTTCTAAAACATTCATATTTTCTATTGGATGTTCCTTATACGGTTTGAAAAAATGATCATCTTCTCCATACATTGTATAGATTTCATATATTTCTTGCCAAGTATAGCGATGATTTAATACATCTTCTTTAATACTTGGTATTGTCTTTAAAAAAGCTTTAAACTCTTTTAAATTATCCATCAAATCACCTAATATATCATATGAAACATTTATAATTGTGTGTCTGTTTTTTCTAGTTGTTCTTTGTTGAACTTGGAAATAATTGCTTGGGCAATACCTATTGCTATTAAAGCAGCAATCGTTGAAGATCCCCCAGATGATACTAATAATAATGGAACACCTGTCATTGGAATCAATCCTGAAACGCCACCTAAATTAACAAATAAATGTAACATAAAATAAGAAGCTATTCCTATCAAAATAACTCTTGATTTGTTATTTTGAATTTGATCTGCATATTTTAATAATCTAAAAATAATAATAGCTGTTGGAATAATCATTAAAGCCAACCCAAAAATACCAAGTTCTTCATAAATAATGGCCCCTATAAAATCATTATGTGCCTCTGGAATATAATCATATTTTTGAATAGAATTTCCTAATCCAAGTCCAAAAATACCACCATCTGTAAAAGCAATCAAAGAATTGACAAGTTGCCATGAACTATCATAAATATTTTCTATTTTTAATGGTTTTAACCAAGAATCAATACGTTGTAATTGATATCCCTGTAAAACAGCTGTGATTAAGAATCCTAAAATAATAACCGCTACAGCTAAAGCAATCCAAACGAGTTTTTTATATTTTTTATAATAATCTCTTGGTGTTGACATAAAACAAATAAAACAAATTGCTGCTAGAATAAGAGAACTTCCTAAATCCTTTTGTACAATAACTCCTATTCCAAATGCAAAAACCATAAGAGCTAAAGGGAACAAAACACATTTGTTAAATTTATCTTTATAAAATTTACTTTTTAATTCAGCAGTTCTAAATTTTCCTTTTACTACAAATGCTGAATCAGTTTCTGTAAGCATATAAGATAAAATAAGAACCATACCAATTTTCATAAATTCTGCTGGCTGTACTGTAAAAGAACCTAAATGAATCCAAGCATGTGAGCCTTTGGTCGTCCAAAAAACACAACCACACATTGAGATGATTCCCATAATATATACAGCCATTGAACTTCTGTAATTAATCATTTTCAATTTAAAACCCTTTGTAAGAACCATCATAATAAAAACACCTATTGCTACATAAATAGATTGTGTAATCATATTTTTTATTGCAAATGCCGTTCCTTTTGAAGAGACCGCTCCAATTGATGCTGAACCAATCATTACAATTCCTAAACAAATCAATACAAAAACTGCAAAAAAGATAGGCTTATCTGCCCCTTTTTTTCTAAAAAAAGCTTTTATTCTTTTTGTCATTATAATTTGATCCAATCATTTTCTTGACTTGCTTTAAAAACTTTATAAATAGAATATCCAGAAACATCTTGGAATTCTTTATCAATTTGCTTTTCTTCACTCTTTGTCCCAACAACATTTTTAAATTTTCTATAAGCATTTAAAAAATCTGTTTTACTTATTCCTTCTTCATATGCTTTTTCTACTGCATTATATAAAGACATAACATCAATAATATCTTTTGTTGACCATGTATAGTCTAGTGGATAATTATAGTCCATCATTTACACCTCATTTCAGTAAAATATTATAACTTAAAAAAGTATAAAAATAAATGACTTATGATAAATCCCCCATACAATTATTTGGAATCATAATATGGTAATAGTAAAGGAGGGATAAACAATGAACTGTGATTATAACTGCAATGGATATGTCAATAATCCATTTGGCTGTGGTGGATGTAACACATGCGGCTATACACCTATTATGGGTGGCTTTGGTTGCAACAATACAGGATGTAGTTGGTTTGCAATTGTTTTAGTTGTTTTCTTATTATTAATCATTTGTGGTAATTCAAGAATTAGACCTTAGATATTTCAATCACCTCAAAATATGTTATAATAACCACGAATGAGGTGAAAAAAATGTTATTAATGAAAGATATTATAGATGATTCAAACGAATTAATTAGAACAGTGTCAAAAGAGGTTGAACTTCCTCTATCCAAAGAAAATCATGATTTACTCATGAAAATGCATGAATTTTTAGTTGCAAGCCAAGATGAAGAACTTTCTGAAAAATATGATTTAAGACCTGCAGTAGGTATTGCAGCTATTCAACTTGGTATTCCAAAAAGAATGTGTGCCATCCATGTTTTAGATTATGATGAAGAAGGAAATGTAACAAAATCTTCTGATTATGCTTTAGCGAATCCTAAGATTATTTCTTATACACCTAAACAATCTTATTTAAAAACTGGAGAAGCATGTTTATCAGTTCCTAAAGATGTAAAAGGTTATGTTCCACGTCATGCTAAAATCACTGTTGAAGGATTTGACGTACTTACAAACAAAGATGTAAAAATTGTTGCTCGAGGATTTTTAGCTATTTGTTTACAACATGAACTTGATCATTTTGATGGTGTTTTATATTATGATCATATTAATAAAGAATATCCATTAGTACCAATTGAAAATGCTATGGTTATTGAATAAATAAAAGGTTCTTTCGAACCTTTTATTTTACTTTAAAATAATGAATTGTTTTAGGTTTTAATACTATTTGTCCTTGATTTTCAATTTCTTGTTGATCAATTAAAGAAATAAGATTTTCATTTAAAGAAATGGTAAATTCTTGATCATCTAAATTTAATGCTACAATAATTCTTTCTTGTTGATCATTTCTTTCAAAAACAAATTGTTTATTTGTTAAAACCAATTCTTTAAACTCACCTTTTTGTAAAGCAGATGATTGATTTCTAATAGAAATCAATTTTTTTATATATTTTGTTAAACCATTAGGCATTGGTTTGGTAAACTCTGGTCTTAAAGAATCATCACTTTCCTGTTCTTTCTTTCCGGTTTGTCCCCATTCACTTCCATAATAGATACATGGTATTCCTGGTAAAGAAAATAACATACCATAAATAAGTGGTAATTTTTCTAAATCTGTTAATTTAGATGCTATTCTTTCTACATCATGATTATCAACAAAACTAAATAATGTTTGTCCTCTATACATTTCTCCATAATTACGTTTTATTGTATGAGCCATTTCAAACATATTTAATGAATTAAACGAAGACCAAAGTCCTTTAAAACCAGGATAATCAGTAATACTATCTAAATGTGCTTCACTAAACATATATCCTGCATTATCACCTAAAACTTCACCTAACAAGAAAAAATCCGCCTTTTTTTGTCTACAATGATCTTTTAACATTGCCATAAACCATCTTGGTAAACTATAGGCAACATCTAAACGAATACCATCAATATCAAAGGCATCAATCCAATAATCAACAGCACTTAATAAATAATTTTGAACATCTGGATAATCTAAATTTAATTTAACTAATTCATAATGTCCTTCCCATCCCTCATAATAAAAACCATCATCATAAGGTGAATTGCCGTTAAAATCAATTCTAAACCAATCTTTATATTGACTATTTTCTCTATTATTTAAAACATCTTGAAAAGCAAAGAAGCCTCTTCCTACATGATTAAAAACACCATCTAAAACAACACGCATCCCTCTATCATGTAAATTTTTACAAATTTCAATAAAATCTTCATTTGTTCCTAAACGTTCATCAATTTTACAATAATCTCTTGTATCATAACCATGATGATCACTTGAAAATACAGGATTAAAATAAATAGCATTTATCCCTAAATCTTCAAAATAATCCATAAAATCATTCAATCTTAAAATACGGTGTTCCACAATTCCATCATTATCACGAGGAGCCCCACAAAAATTAAGAGTATAAATTTGATAAAATACACTTTCATTAAACCACATTATAAAAAACCTCCTTATACATCTATCTATTATTATACACTATTTAGTTAGAGTTATTTAAAAAATATGATATAATATACTATATATAAGGAGGTTCTTATTATGACTCAAAAAATTATTACTATTACAAGAGAATATGGTTCTGGAGGAAGATTGATTGCTAAAAAAGTAGCTGAAGCCTTAAATATTGCTTTCTATGATAATGAACTTATTGATGAAACAGCGCGCCAATTAGGTATTGATATTGATACAATTCGTAAAGCATCTCAAGAAAAATCATCAAGTTTTGCTTATTCACTTAATAATGGTCCTCTTATTTTACCAATTAATGACCAAGTTTATGCTACACAAGCCAAAATCATTAAACATCTTGCTGAAAAAGAAGATTGTATTATTGTTAATGGATGTGCAAACTATATTTTAGAAGACTATCCTCATGTTTTAAGAATATTTGTGTATGCTCCTTTAGAATCTAGAATTGAACGTGTTGAAAAAGATTATAAAGAAGAACATGAAAATACTAAAAAATATGTTCAAAAAAGAGATAAACAAAGAAAGAGTTATTATAATTATTACACAACAAATACTTGGGCAAATATGAAAGACTATGATTTATGTATTAATAGTGATATGGGAATTGATGAAATCGCTCAATTAATTGTTAAAGTTTATCAAAACGGAAAATTATGGAAATAATATAAAAAATATTCAGGACACCCTGAATATTTTTTATTCTGGTAAAAATTGAATTGCTACTCCTAAAAGTCCTGAACCAAGATAACAAGATAAAGCAGCACCAACATGACCATCGATTATATATGTAAATTGAGGAAACCTTTCTTTTAACATTCCTTCCAAAATATTTCTTTCTTCCAAATTATTAGCATCTGCAATAGCCAATGCAAATTTTTGATGTGGATTTTCTTCAAGATGACTTTCTATTAAATCTATCAATTTTGATTTCACTTTCTTTGAACCTCTCACTTTAGTTGGAACATAAATTTCTCCATTTTCTTTTTCAAAAGAAAGAATTGGTTTAATCTTTAGTGTTGTTCCTAAAAATGCCGAAGCCTTGCCAATGCGTCCACCTTTTTGTAAATAATTTAAATCATCTATTGAAAAATAAGCATAATTTTGATAGCACAAAAAATCTGCAATTTCAATTAATTCATCAAAAGATTTTCCTTCTTCTCTATATTTAGCAAGACTAACAGCAATAACTCCTAATCCCACTGATGCACTTTGACTATCAACAATATAACATTTTAATTTCTCATAAGTTTGACAAAATAACCTCATTTGATTACCTGTCCCAGATATACCACTAGATAAAAATAAACCTATAACATGAGTATATCCTTTATCTTTTAGTTGATCTAACAAATTAAACAAATCTTCTCCAACTGGTGAAGAAGTTTTAATTACTTTTTCATCTTGAATCGCATAAATATCATTAGAAGTAATATCTACACCATCTCTATAACTCTTTCCATCATATTGAATTTGTATTGGTAAAACATGTATATCATATAACTCTCTATATTCTTTTTTTATATCACTACATGAGTCTGTTATAATTGCAATTTTTTCCATTTTTATCTCCTTAAAGTTACTTTGAACTTCATACTAATGGAACTTATTATAACTATTTGCATATAAAAAGCAAGATTTTTTAAAAAATAAGTATCGCATCAATGATACGCGAAACACATTGAACTACTACCGATCCCATCATTAATGCACCTAAAATGATTGTAACTAATCCCTTATTTGATAATTTTTCCATAATAGTTCCTCCTTTTGTTTCTTTAATTTCAACTTTTAAAATTTATTTTTGTTATTGTATCTTTTTAAGACACTTATAATATAACTCCGTCACTAAGTTTCGTCAATACTTTTGTGTCTTTTTTAGATATTTTGTTTACTACATAGTCTATAATATGGTAATATTAAGACACAAGGAGTGATAAGATGACAGGTGAACGTATTAAAAAATTAAGAAAAGAAAAGGGTTTGACTCAACAACAACTAGGAGAAATGCTCGGTGTTCAAAAATCAGCAATTGCTAAATATGAAAACGGACGTGTTCCTAATTTAAAAAAGGAAACACTTTCCCGACTTGCAGAAATATTTAATGTTACTCCTAATTATTTATTAGGTATTGATGAGCCAGCCTATCACGGACATAGTCATAATATAGATATTCCCTTATATAGTGATGTTTGTTGTGGAGATGGTGTTTTTGTTGAAGACAATATTGAAGAATATATTTCTTTACCTGAATCTCTATTAAGTTCTCGAAAGGATTACTTTTGTCAATATGCTGATGGAGATAGTATGATTGATGAAAATATTCAATCTGGGGATCTTATTATTTTTGAAAAGACACAGCAACTTAATAATGGTGATGTGGGATGTTTTGGCATTGAAGATAATATTGCAACATGTAAAAAATATTTTAATGATTCTAAACAAAACTGTATTATTTTACAACCTGCAAATGATAAATATTCTCCAATTATTATTAATGAATATAATTATCATGAATTTAAAATCATTGGAAAACTTGCCCTTGTTATTTCTAAAAGAAACTAAAATTAAAACTCCGTTTCAAATGAAACAGAGCTTTTTTTATTAATTTTAATTATTTTACTGTAATTAATTCTAAATAAGAAGTAGTTCCAGCAACACCTGGTGTACCAGCAGTAACAATGATTTGTTCACCTGGTTCAACTAAGTTTTCTTTAGCGATAACTTGAGCATATTCAATCATAGCAGCTCTTGTATCCATTTGTTTACATAATACTGATTTAACACCCCAGTTGATAGCTAATGCTCTTGTAGTTTGTTCATTTGGAGTAGCAGCAATAATCATAGATTTAGTACGATATCTAGACATTTTTCTAGCTGTAAATCCTGAATCAGTGAATGCAACGATTGCAGCAACGTTGAATTTAGATGCGATTTCAGCAACTGACATACAGATAGCTTCACTTTGATCTAATGGAGCAGTTCTGATTGCTTTTCTTTGTAATGAAGCATAATCTAAAGTTCCTTCAGTTTTTAAAGCAATTTTAGTCATAGTTTCAACAGCTTCTACTGGATATTTACCTTGAGCAGATTCACCAGATAACATGATTGCATCAGTACCATCATAGATTGCGTTAGCAACGTCAGATACTTCAGCACGTGTTGGTCTTGGGTTTTCTTGCATACTATCTAACATTTGAGTAGCAGTGATAACGATTTTACCTGCAGCACGACATTTATTGATTAATTCTTTTTGAATTAATGGTACATCTTCAGCAGGAATTTCTACACCTAAGTCACCACGAGCAACCATGATACCATCAGCAACTTTTAAGATATCATCCATGTTTTCAACACCTTCGCTGTTTTCAATTTTAGCGATGATTTGAATTTCAGGACGACCGTTTTCAATTAATAATTTTTTAACATCTAAAACATCTTGTGGACGTCTTACGAAAGATGCAGCGATGAAATCAACACCTTGTTGACAACCAAAAGTTAAATCTCCGATATCTTTTTCTGATAAGTAATCGAATCCTAATTTGATTCCTGGAACGTTGATTCCACGTTTGTTTTTAACAACACCATCGTTAGCACAGATACATACGATATCAGTACCATCAACATGATCAACTAATAATTCTACTTGACCATCGTTTACTAAGATGAAACCACCTGGTTTAACATCTTTATATAAATCTTTATAAGTGATTGTAAATCTTTCACTTGTTCCTTCAATATCTTCTACACAGATAGTAGAAACTTGACCTTTTTTGAATTCAGTTTTTCCACCAACGAAATCACCAGTTCTAATTTCAGGTCCTTTAGTATCTAATAAGATAGCTACGTTTTTGTTTAATTCTTTGTTGATTTCTCTTAAAGTTTTAATTCTTCCCCCATGTTCTTCGAAATCACCATGAGAGAAGTTTAATCTCATTACGTTCATACCAGCTTGAACTAATTTAGTTAAGACTTTTTTGTCTTCAGAAGCTGGCCCAATTGTACACACAATACGTGTTTTCTTTTTTCTTTCTTTTTCTAATACCATCCTAATATCCTCACAATCATATTTTCATTTAAGTTTATATTAACGAAGTTTAATAGCATCTTCGTAAATACTAAAATCAGTTTCACGTTTATGTCCTAATACTTCAGTAATTGGTAATCCTTTGATTTGACCATTTACTTCACTTACACATAAACCACCTTTTCCAGCTTCAAGTAATTCAACGGCATAAACACCCATTCTTGAAGCAAGAACTCTATCTCTTGCTGATGGTCTACCACCACGTTGCATATGTCCTAAAACGTTTGCACGAGTTTCAAAACCAGTTGCAGCTTCAACTTTTTTAGCTAATTCATGTACATCTGTAATATGTTCTGTAATAACCACGATTGCATGTTTTTTGTCAGAAGCTTTTGAAGCTTTTAAAGTTTCGATGATTTTATTTTCATCATAACCAATTTCACTAGTAATAACAATTTCAGCTCCATCAGCGATACCGGCATTGATAGCTAAATCTCCACATCTACGTCCCATAACTTCAAGAATAGTACATCTTTGATGAGAACTTGATGTATCTCTTAATTTGTCTAATGCATCAACAATTGTATTTAATGCAGTATCAAATCCAATTGTATGATCAGTATCAGGAATATCATTATCAATTGTTCCTGGAATACCGATACAGTTGATACCCATTTCAGTTAACTTTAATGCACCATTGTAACTTCCGTCACCACCGATAACAACTAAAGCTTCCATTCCTACTTCTTTCATTTTTTCAATTGCTTCTTTTCTTACTTCAGGATCTTTGAATTCAGGGAATCTTGCTGATTTTAACATAGTACCACCAATATTAATAATGTTACGTGTGCTATGACGATCAAACTTAATAAATTCTCCATCGTGTAATCCTTTATAACCAAGTTTTACACCATATACTTCAATTCCTTTATTTAAGCATGTACGCGCTACTGCTCTTACAGCAGCGTTCATTCCTGGAGCATCTCCTCCAGAAGTTAAAACTCCTATACATTTAACCATAATGTTCACTCCCTATTTCATAACATTTCATACATAGTGATTTTAGCACAAATCATGACTTTTCTACAAGAATTTTTACACATTTATTATGCTAAATCTTATTGTTTTATCATAATTGGCATACTCATTGTAAATATTGTGTTAAGTAAGCGCTCTACTTTTATTTTTTCACGCGCATCTTTTTTCAAAGTATAGATTTTAATTAAATCATCTTGGGTGTATTGACTGGTAAATAACGTTATCTTTTTATTTTGATTACGATATGTCAATACAGCTGCTAAAACTTCATCTCTTGACCAGCCTGTTACATTTTCTCCACCTAGATCATCAATCACTAAATAATCTACATTACGAAGTTCCTCTATATTATTATCATTTCCAAATTCACTAAAAGAATTCTTTAAATCGATTAAATATGTAGGAAAATGCACATATCCTAAATGATACCCTTGTTTAGCAAGTGATCTTGTTAAAAAACCAGCTAATGTTGATTTTCCACAACCAGATGGCCCACAAATAAATAAACCTTTTTTTGACGTATTCGATAAAAAATGATCAATTGTACTTGCAAGTTCTTTGTTCATAATATCTTTAATTGATTTTAAATCAGATAATAATAAATCATCACTCACATTCGAAACAGTAATATGACTTAAAATATTTTGCTTTTCTAATATTTCTTTTCCATACTTACAAGGGACAAGTATTGTTTTTAAATGATGATTTTCAACATGAACCGCTTGCTTCATTCCTTTAGAAACTTTATGACATTGATAAAGCCCCCTACAATCTTTACATTTTTGCATATCTTCTTGAAAATCTAAAAATTCAACCCAATTTTCTTCTATAAAATCTCGTCCTACTTGTCCATCAGATAAAACTTTCATTATGTACGGATCCTTTATAAGTTCATTGATACTTTCTTCTTTTTGTTTTTGAAAATTTTGATCATCATCAAATAAATGTAAATCTTGTAAACTTTGCATTTTTTCTCCTCCTAGTCATATTTTTCTAACATTGCAAGAGCATCTTCATCAATATTATCTGCTGTTGATTTTTCTTGAGAAACAATTTGAATATCTTTTGTAAAATCATCCCAGTCATGATGTTGTTGATTTTGATATTTCAAATAAGCTTTTCCTTCTTCTATCGCTTCTTGAACCGTTTTTATTTTTTTTCTTTTCCATTGACTTCCTAAAGCTTCTATAAAATTTTTAGGTAATGATTGATTACACTTTTGAAGTGTTGTTTCTATTAAAACATTGACAACTCCTGGCTCTAATTGTAACGTTGTTAAAACAGATTCGACAACTTGAAGATCTCTTTTTAATGGTTCTTTACCACCCGTTTTATCTTTTAATAAATCATAAGGTGAAATATTTTCTAAATAATAAATATGTTTTTGTAAAGAAGATTCTCCCTGTTTTTCACTTTGAAGCAAAGGGGATTGCTTATGAAATACCTCTGTAAATTTTTCCGGCATTTTTAAATCATAATAGTTTCGGCAGTTTTGAGCCAATAACCGACTATTTAAATGATTTTCAATCATTGATTGTTTGACAAGATCTTGCATATCTAAAGCATTGATATGATATAAAATTCCTAATTGTTGAATTATTTTTTCATCTTCTTGATCAAACATTTTCTTAGATAATTGTAAATTTTCAATGCCTTGATAAAACAACGTTAGATCGTAACTATTTTCAATAGAATTTTGTATTTTTTGTTTATATTTTTTTTCTTTTAATATATTTTTTTCATGATGATGAATTTCAAAAACATCTGTAAACGATGCTGTCATTTCTTGATAATCATTTAAATTAACATTATACGTTTGAAAAATCGCTATTGTTTTTTCATATTCATCTTTCAATCTATCTTTCAATAAACGATCAAGAATTTGATGATTAATAAATTCTTGAGGTGATAACGGCATTTTCAAATCAAAAAGATAACGATTATCATTCGTTTGTTTAACATATGAACATACAAGTCCTACAGCTTCTAACTTATCAAAAGATTCCTGTAAAGAATTTAATGAAAATCCTGATAATTTACATAATCTAGAAATCAAAGAAGGACTTTTTGTAAGTGTCATTTGATCCAATTCACTATTGAGTGTTAGATAAAGAGCAGTAGCTTCCATCCCAATCAATGGTTGATAAAGTTGTAAAACTGTTTTATAACCAGTTAAATCAAGCATATAACTACTTCTTACTTGATAAACATCACTCGTTAATAATTTCTTCATGACTGATCCTTTCTATAAATTCATCAATTTGTTTATATAACTCTTCTATCCCTTGATTGTTATCAAAAACAATATCGGCCATTTTTCTTTTCTTTAAAGAAGAAATTTGGTTATTGATAATTGTATAAGCATAACTTTCATCAATATGATCTCTTGCCATCAATCTTTGAACTTGTCTTTGTTCATCTAAATAAACAACAATAATTTCATCACACAAATATTCTAAATGAGATTCATATAATAAAGGAATATCTAAAAAGATACAATCTCTCTCTTTATTTTTTTCAATTTCTTCCTTCATTTTAAAAATCACATAAGGATGTATAATAGCCTCTAACTGTTTTTTAGCATTTTTATCATGAAAAACAATTCTTCCTAATGCCTTTCGATCAACAATTCCATCTTTAACACATCCAAATAACTCTTGAACCTTCAAAATACATTCTTGATCAATTGTTAGAGCATTTCTTGAAATCAAATCCGCATCAACAACAAGATAACCTCTTTCTATTAAATAATGTGTGACTGTCGATTTCCCACATGCAATACTTCCTGTTATTCCGTATACTTTCATCGTTTTGCCTTTTGACATATTGGACAATAATATGTTCCTCTTTCATTAATCATTACTTTTTTTATCTCATGTCCTGATGGACAATGCTTTTGCATATGCACTTTTAATTGCACTTGAAACAAACCATCAATTCCATTAGCACTAAAAGAATGAATTGTCGTTCCACCTTGTAAAATAGCCTTATTTAAAATCTCACAAGCAACATCCACTAATTCTTTAACTCTCTTTTTACTTAAAACATTGGCTTTAGTATAAGGATTTAAATGCATTTGATAACAAATTTCATTTGCATAAATATTTCCTATCCCTGTCATAATACTTTGATCTAGAAGAACTGTTTTAATCACTTTATTTTTCTTTTTAAGCTTTTGATAAAGCTCTAAGTAATCTATTTCAAAAGGTTCGGGGCCTAATTTACTTAAAGGCAGTTGATTTTTATAATCATCATGATCCACCAACTTCATTCTTCCAAACTTTCTAACATCATTATATCTTAACTCCATACCCTCATCTAATACAAAGATAACATGGTCATGTTTAGAAAGTATATCCCCTTTTTTACATATTTGATACTTTCCTTCCATTCTAAGATGAGAAATAAAGGCAACATCCTCCAATTTAAAAATCAAATATTTCCCTACACGATCAATCTCTGTAAAAGTCTTATTTTTTAAAGTTTGCACAAATTCTTCTTGATCATCATCAATGATTTTAGGATATAAAATTTTTATATCTTCAATTTTTTTATTTAAAATAAAATTTTCTAATGTTCGTCGAACCGTTTCAACTTCTGGTAATTCTGGCATTTTTTCACCTACTTTAACTCATACCAATTTTTAGCGTATGTTCCTTCCGCTTTTAATTCCACTTTCATTTGATAAGCACTTTCCATTCCTTCTTTTACAAGTTTCATCATTTTATCCAATTCATCTTGATAAACATCAAAAATCAACTCATCGTGTACTTGTAAAATCATTTTTGATTTCATATGATTTTCTTTTAATAATTGATCCACTTTGATCATTGCAAGCTTGATAATATCAGCGGCTGATCCTTGAATTGGAGAATTCATCGCTAATCTTTTTCCAAATTCTTGTCTCATATAATTCTTTTCATTGATTTCTGGAATATATCTTTTTCTATTTAAGACAGTTGAAACATAACCATTTTCTTTCCCAAAAGCAATGCTTTTATTCATATAGTCTTTAATCTCAGCATATTTTTCAAAATATTTTTCAATAAATGATTTAGCTTCTTTAACAGTGACACCTAATTGTTCAGCCAAACCATAATCAGACATTCCATAAATAATTCCAAAGTTAACAGCTTTTGCATTTCGTCTCATTGTTGATGTAACCTCTTCTTCACTTACACCAAAAACAACACTTGCGGTATGACGATGAATATCTTTATCATGATTAAAGGCATCTATTAAACTTGTGACATTGGCTAGATGAGCAAGTACACGTAATTCAATTTGCGAATAATCAAAAGATATTAAATAATCATATTCAGGAACAAACGCTTTTCTAATAAGTTTTCCTTCTTCTGTTTTGACTGGTATATTTTGTAAGTTAGGATCTGTTGATGATAAACGTCCTGTTTGAGTTAAAGCTTGATTATAAATAGTATGTGTCTTTCCATCAATAAAGATTTGTTCTTGTAACCCAATAATATAAGTTGAATAAAGTTTACTTAATGTACGATAATTTAGAACTTTATCAATAATTGGATGAACATTTTTTAATTTATTTAAAACATCTACTGATGTGGAATAACCTGTTTTTGTTTTCTTACCATTAGGTAATCCTAAATCCTCAAAAAGAACTTCTCCTAATTGTTTAGGAGATGAAATATTAAATTCTTTATGTGCCAATAAATAAATTTCTTTTTCTAATTGATCAATTTGTCCTTTAAAAGTATCTCCTAATTGTTTTAAAACATCTTTATCCATTTTAGCTCCTTGAAATTCCATATCCGCTAAAATATACGCTACAGGCATTTCAACATTTTTGTATAAATCAAATTGTTGATCTTTTTTCAATCTTTGTTCTGCTTCATTTTTTAATTCATAAATTGCTTTAGCTTGTAAAACATAATGTTTCGATAAGACATCTTCTTCAGGAACATGTTTTTTAGCACCTTTTCCAAAAACTTCCTCATCAAATTGTAAATCAAAATATTGATAATAATCACAAACGATTTTAATTTCATCTTTTAAAGAAGGATTTAAAATATAAGAAGCAAGCTGTAAATCAAAAGTATACCCTTTAACTTCTAATCCATGCCAACGACAAGCATTGATACATTTTTTTATATCATAACCATATTTTTCAATCTTTTCATCTTTTAAGAAAGCCTTAAAGTTTTCATCATGCATAGCATTTTCTAAAGAAATATAATAGGCTTCATCTTTATTATAAAGACCAAATCCCAAAATAGCCGATTTATGATAATTCGTATCATAGACTCCTGCAATTAAAGCTGTATTCTTTTTAATATTTGGTAAAGTTTCAACAATTTTATATTCTAAAGGTTTACTTTGCTTTGTTTCTGTAGAAAGAGACATTCTTTTAAGTAAAGAGTTCATATCATAACGTCTGTAAAACTCCGCAAGATCATCATTATATTCTTGTCCTTCATATTTCCAAGCATCTAAATCTAATTCAACAGGTGCATCTGTTATAATTGTGGCAATCTTTTTAGATAAAAGGCCCAATTCAATATTCGTTCTAACTTTCTCACCCATTTTACCTTTTAATTCATCCATATGTTCCTTTAGATTTTCTATTGTCCCATATTGATTTAATAACTTCAAAGCCGTTTTTTCACCAATTCCTGGAATTCCTGGAATATTATCAGCACTGTCTCCCATAAGACCTAAAAGATCTCTCATTTGATCAGGTTCTAAATTATATTTTTCTTTAAAACTTTCAACTGTAATAACTTCATAATCATTGGTCTTTTGAGGCTTTTTGTATTGTTTAACATTTGAATCAATCAACTGCATCATATCTTTATCATTTGTATAAACAGCTACTTCCATGCCTTGATTTGACGCTTTTTTAGAAATCGTTCCAATAATATCATCACCTTCATATCCTTCTTTTTCAATATAAGGAATATGATGAGCTTCTAAATATTCTCTAACCATTGAAAACTGACAAACAAGTTCATCCGGTGTTGGCTTTCTTGTCCCTTTATATTCTTCCAATAGCTCACTTCTAAAAGTCTTCCCTTTTGCATCAAAAGCAACCACAATATACTCAGGATTTTGTTTCAATAAACTTTCTAATCTATTAGCAAAACCATAAACTGCATTGGTTGGTACACCATCTTTATTGACCATTAAATTTCCCATAGCAGCTGTTGCATAATAACAACTAAATAACCAAAAATTCCCATCTATTACAACTAATTTTTCCATTTTATACCTCATTTACTTCTTTAACATTTTGTACCACTAAAGAAAGCTTATCTCGATAATTCATCTTTCCTTCAATACATACAATCTTATTTTTTTCTAATAATGTCTTATATCTTTGATACGTTGAAGAAAAAACGACTCCCTCAACATTTCCTGTTTCATCAAATCCTTCAATAAAACACATTTCATTTCCTTTTTTATCAACGATCACTTTGACCCTAAATAAAGATAATAATACTCTCACATTTTTTGAGACATACTCATTTAAATTTGCGACTGCAAGAATTGGTTGATTGATTTTTTGTTTCATATAAGCCAAAGGATGTTGTGTTAAATACACACCTAACGCTTTCTTTTCTAATTCTAAACGCACCATTTTATTTTCTTTAATAATTTCTAAAATAGGTGGTTCATCAATACCAATCATATTTTTTAAATGTGCATACTCTGTAATCTTTTCTAAATTAGCTTTTAAAGTCGCACGATTAAGTCCAAATTCATCAAAAGTACCCGCATCAATTAAACTTTCTAACATTAAACTCGTGATTTTCTTTCCTTCCATTCGCGAAACAAAATCAAAAATATCTTTAAACAAGCCATTCTTTTGTCTTTCTTCAACAATTGCTAGATAACCTGCCTGTCCTACATTTTTAATAGCTAATAAAGAAAAACGTAAATCACCTTCTACTTGTTTAAAATAATGTTCAGAATAATTAATGGATGGCGGTAAAATTCTAATTTGATATTTTTTAGCTTCTGCAATATATTCCATTTTATGAACATCACTATTTTGTTCATTAGAAAGAATTGCTCCATAAAAAGATAAGGGATAATTAGCTTTTAAATACGCAAGTTGATAACCAATTAAACCATAGGCAATTGCATGAGCTTTATTAAAGCCATAATCTGCAAACTTTTCAATTAATCCAAAGATATATTCTGCCTGATTTTTTTCATAACCATTTTTTAAAGCACCACTTATAAATTCCTCTTTCATTGATTCCATTAACCCAAGTGTCTTTTTAGAAGTTGCTTGTCTTAATATATCTGCTTTAGCAAGTGAAAAACCAGCAATTTTTTGTGCTACTTGCATTAATTGTTCTTGATAAATAATAATACCATACGTTGATTTTAAAATATCTTTTAAATCATCATGTGGGTATTCCACTTTTTCTTGATGAAATTTTCGAGCAATATAATGAGGAATTTGTGACATAGGTCCTGGTCTATATAAAGCATTGGCAGCTCCAATATCTTCAATACTGCTTGGCTTTAATTTTCTAAATAAATTCTTCATCCCTGGTGATTCTAATTGAAAAACACCTAACGTATCTCCATTTGATAACATCTTAAATGTTTTTTCATCATTTAAAGGAATCGTATTTAAATTTAAATGAACACCTTCATACTTTTCAATATTTTTTAAAATATCAGAAATTACAGTTAAATTCTTCAATCCTAAAAAATCCATTTTTAATAAACCAACACTTTCAATATAATTTTTAGAATACTGTGTCAATACATTTTGATTAGGACCTTTTGTTAGAGGAATCACTTCATTTAAACAATCTCCTGATAAAACGACCCCTGCAGCATGCATTGAAATATTACGTGGTAAACGTTCTATAAGATAGATTGCCGGTAAAATCTTTCGTAACATTTCTTCTTGATTGACCATACTTGCAAAAGCATAGGAAGATTCATAAACTTCTTTTACTGTTTTTCGATTTTTTCCTTGTGTTGGAATATACTTTGACATCATTTCTAATTTAGGTAAAGAAACTGAAACGACTTTTCCTAAATCTCTTAAAGCAACCTTAGGCCCATAGGTGGCAAAAGTAACAATTTGTCCAACATGTTCTTGTCCATACTTTTCTGTAACATATTTAACAACTTCATCTCTTTTATCATCTTGAAAATCAATATCAATATCAGGCATTGAAACACGCTCTTCATTTAAAAAACGTTCAAATAATAAATCATATTTTAAAGGATCAATATTCGTGATTCCTAAAACATAACTCACTAAACTTCCAGCAGCACTTCCTCTTCCTGGACCGACTTGAATATCATGTGTTTTCGCAAATCTTACATAATCAAAAACAATCAAAAAATAATCATTGAAGCCCATTTTAGCAATGACTTTTAATTCTTTTTTTAAACGTTCTATATAAGTTCTAGGAACTTCTTTTCCTTTAAATCTTTTCTTTAAACCAACAATACAAAGTTGCTGTAAATAATTTTGGCTCGTCACATTTTCAGGTAAAGGATAGTGTGGTAAATGCATTTGATTGGTTTCAATAGTGACATTGCATCTTCTTAACAAATCATTTGTATTTTCTATAATCTCGCGATCAAACAATAAAGACATCTCATAAGCATCTTTTAAATACATCTGATTTGTTTGTACTTTATAATTTCGATCAATTTTTTCGCCATGGATACTTGCTTGCATTAAATCAACCGCTATAGCATCTTGTGGATATAAATAACGTACTTCATTCGAAGCACAAACCTTCACTTCTTGTAAAGTGGCAAGTGCTTTTAAACGTTCATTTAAAAATGATTGCATTTTTAAATGATGATCTTGAATACAAATATAATAATTATCTTTAAACATCTTTTTAAACAATGCAATATATTTTAAAGCCTCAGATTCTAACTCTTTTAAAACAAGCCTTTCAACAATTCCTTCTTTACATCCAGAAAGAATAAAAAGATGTTCACGATATAAAGATAATTTTTCTAATTCAATCGCTTTATGTTCACTTAAATTAATATCACTACATATTTTCATTAAATCATGATAACCAATTTGATCTTTTGCATAGAATAAAAAAGGATAAACTTCTTGATCAATAAGTACATCCCCTTGCATTCCAAAAATAGGTTTGATGTCATAATGATGACAAGCATTAGAAAATTCAATCGCACCATACATATTATTGATATCTGTTAAAGCCAATGCTTCCATATGCAATTCTTTCGCTCTTTTACATAAATCTTGAATTAAAATCGTACTATTTTGAAAACTATAACAACTATAGATATTCAATTCACCAATCATGTTGCCACCACCTTTTTCCATATTATACGCTAAATCATCCTTGATTAAAAGAATTACAAAAATGTTTTCAAAGATAATAAAATTAAAATCAAACCAACATATAAAGTTAAAAATAAATACAGCATTTCAAAAAAAGAATACGTTAAAACAAGCATAACAAACAACCTATAGATATATAAAATAACTGTATAGTAATGATAACGAATCTGTAAAACACAAAATCTTCTTTGCCAAATGATAATGACAATAGATAAAAACATCGCTATAAAATGAAAAGGTAAAAATAACGAAGACAAAATAATTTGCAAAATCAAACAAATCCCTACTAGAAACTGCATTTTTTTGATTCTAATTAACATAACACCACCATTTTATTTTATGAAAGAAACAAAAAAAGAGCACTTATTTAGCATGCTCTTGTAAACTTTTTGCAAGCTGTGCTGGACAACTTGTTGGTTTTGCTCCACATTTGATGTCTTTTAAACGTTCAATAACTTCATCAACTTTCATACCCTTTGCTAGTGCAGCAACTCCTTGAGTATTTCCTGAACATCCACCTGTAAAGATAACATTTTTAACAATCCCATCTTCAACTTCTACATGGATATTTCTTGAACAGACACCTCTTGGTGTATAATCGTATTCCATTTTTATTCCTTCTTCCTATTTTTTTGTAAGTTTAGCAATTGATGTCACATATGATTGATACATATGACTATCTACTGCTTTGATCTCTTCTACTTTATAATATTTTGATAATTCTTGCAAATCTTTTGCAAGCATAGATGTTGAAGAATTCATATAAATGACTGTTTGTACTTTTCCAAGTCTTAAAGTATCCTTTAATTCATTAGAAATCCCATTGACTCCTTGAATAATCACTGTATCATACACTTTCTTTTTTGCAAAAGTAACCATTTTTTTAATTGGTTGACCATAAACAAATTTAATATTTTCTTTTCCTAATAATTTAGCATTATAAGTAGCACTTTCAATATTATCTTTCTTTTCATCAATAGCAACAACTTCTTGATCTAAATTCATTTCTAAAATACCATTTTCACAATTAATAGAAATAATCTTTTTACTTCCTTTGACCATTGTTTTAACAATCTTATTTCTAATTTCAAAAGATTCTAAATGATCTGGTAAAGTTGTTTTAACAGACATAATATATTTTTTACCATCACAAATAAATTCTTCTTTCGTATTTCCAAAAATCTTCTTATAACCTTGACTTTCAAAATCTTGATATTTAGAAGTATTAATTGACATAAATAAACCATTGACTTGTTTTATTTTTTTAATATCACTTACCACTTCATCTTTTAAACCGTCTTTTCCTGTAATAATGATGACTTGTACTTTATCTTGGAAAACACGTAATTTAATAAATCTTAAACCTGTTCTAAATTTATCATTATATGTTTTACATTGATGATTATTAAAAACTTCTTCTAATTGTAATAATGTTTGATTAATTAATGGATGTTGTTTCATACACCCTGTCATCACTGTTAAATATTTTGTTTCTCTTTGATAAATTCCAAAAGTAACTTTTCCTTTAAAATCTACAATAGGTAAATTGGCTTGTGTAAGGAAACCATTTTTTTGATTCATCCCAATAATTTGATCAATCTTAATTTGTGAACGATCTAATTCTGTATACTTCTTTAAAGATTCTTTAATTAAATCTTTTTTATGTTTTAATTGTGCTGGGTAAGCATAATGTAATAAATTACATCCCATACATTCTTTATTCGCACGACATGGATTTTTAACACGCATTGGTGAAGGTTTAATGACTCTAATTAAATCACCAAAATAATAATTTTTATTATTGTATTGTTTGGCATCAATTTCTACTTCTTCATTTAATAATGCCCCTTTAATAAAGACAATTTTACGATTAATGTAACCAATACCTTCTCCATTGATTCCCATTTTTTTAATTTCAACTGTTGTTTTCATATAGCCTCCTTAAAAAAGGAAAAGCATCTTATTGATGTTTTTCCTCTCCTTCTTCCTCTTCTTTCATTTCATGTATTATTAATCTAAGAAGTTCAATTCGATTCTTATGCATCTTTTCGATAATAATTGTAACTCCTGAAAATTCAATTTTATCTTTTATTTTAGGAACACCACTAAACTCTCCTAAAACAAGACCACCGATTGATTCAAAATCTTCCGATTCAAAATGAGTATCAATTTCATCATTGACCTCATTTAAATTTAAACTACCATCTACTAAATACTCATGATCATTGATTTTAACAATATCATCACTTGTATCATCATATTCATCATCAATTTCACCAACGATTTCTTCAACAATATCCTCAAAAGTAACAATTCCACTCATAACACCATATTCATCTAATACAATAGCAAGTGTTGCATGTTCCTTTCTCATTGAAGCAAAAACATCATTGACTTGATTAAATTCATAGACCACAAAAGTCTCTCTCATATACTTTTTAACATCAAAATGTTCTTTATCAATATCGATAAACAACAAATCTTTCATATTTAAAACACCAATAATTTCATCAAAAGACTCATCATGAATTGGATATCTTGAATATTGTGCATCATGATAAACATTCATTAATTCATCGTATGTGCAATCATCCGGTAAACTTTCTACATGAATACGTGGTGTCATAATCTCTTTGATTTCAGTTTCACCAAATTCAAAAACATTATGTATCATTTCTTTTTCTTCTTTTTCTAGAACACCTTCTTCATGTCCAACTGTTACAATTGTTTTCAATTCTTCTTCAGTTAAACTAGGGCCATGTTCTTGATTACCACCTAAAAGTTTAATAATAAATCCTGTAATAATATTCAACACAAAAACAACTGGTTTAGTAATTATACAAACAAAACGAATAAATGGTGCTAAAGCAAAAACTAATTTATCAGCATTTTGAGTAGCAAGAGATTTAGGTGTGATTTCACCAAAAATCAAAATACACAATGTTACAACACCTGTTGCGATTGCAACTGTTTGTGCACCATCTCCAAAAATAGCCATAATCGTTGCTGTTGTAAGTGACGAAGCACCGATATTTACTAGGTTGTTTCCTACTAAAATAGCACTTAATAAACGATCTTGATTATCTAATAAAGACTCTACTAATTTTGCTTTTTTATTTCCTTCTTCAGCAAGTGTACGTATTTTAATTTTACTTACCGATAAAAAAGCTGTTTCACTACAAGAAAACAACGATGATAAAATTAATAAAATGATTAATGATATGATATTCATTATCTGGGCAGAATCCACTTTTACATTTCTCCTTTGATTCTATTATTGAAAATTATAATAGTATAATTACAAAAATTTGTCAATATTCCATTATTTTTGTATAAAGTTTATGTAATGATGATAAAAATCATCAATATCTTCATCATATACAACTAACACTTTTTTACCTTTGATTCCTAATTGATAATGGTCAATTTCAACAACTTGATCAAAATACATTGATTTTCTTTTTTTAAATTTCTTTAAAACATTTTGATATGTATTATATCCAATTTCATCACTACGCCATGAACCTTTTTCTTCAACGATTTGGTCAATCTCTTTATCACTTGGCATTCTTGTTTGTCTTTCACGTTCAAGAACCAATTCTTTAAAAATATTTTTTGAAACAAAAGTATTTAAACATTGATAATAACCTTCAAAAGAATAAATTGCTTCTCCATCATCTTTATCTTTACCTATTTTTTGAATAAAAGTTGTCGTATCAACAAGTAGATTTGAATTATTTTCATCTATCCTTTTATTTTTTGGCAAAGTGATCGTCATTTCTTGTTTATCTAATTTTGAAAAATCAATTTCATTATACAAAAAGTAAACACCTACAAAAACAGCAACAGAAACAATCACTGCTATTTTCTTTTTGATTGGATTTTTAATTAAAGGAATTTTTGTATTAATAATTGTCGCAAATAATGTAATTAATATAAAATAACCCAAAAAGCTTAAAAGTGAACTTAAGTTATTCATTTTTAAAACAAATAACATTCCAATCATCAAAATAGCTAAAATATCTATAACAATGCGAACAAAACCATCTAAATATTTAAACTTTTGATAAGAATACGTTCTTTTCTTTAAAGCACGTCTCTTTAAATAAATAAACAATGCTGCAAATAGCCATAAAAAACAGCCTACATAAATAAGAAAAAAAATGAAACAAACATTTAAATTTAAAAATATCGAACCCCAAGAAAAACGATACAACCAAGAAAAGAAACTTGTAAAACCATAAAAGATCATAGTTGCAAGAATGCACATAGCAATTGCCCATGGTTTAAACATTTTTAATTTTGCCTCACATAAAACATCTTCATCACTTGATAAATCTTCCGCATCTAAATTAACATTTCGATAAATATGCATATCTTGCATACAACAAACATGTTCATATCCTAAATGGTCTAAAGTTTCTAAATAGTCATCCGTTAATAGATTATAGTCAACTTGATATTTATAAACTTGTGAGGATTTTTCAAACTTAAAAAATGAATTAACTGATACAAGATTCCATCCTTTTTTAGACATTCTATCTAGATAAGGAATTAATATTTCATCATAAAACAATCTATTTTTTAAAAATGTATACTTATATTTCATCTTCATAATCCTTTTTCATAAACAAAATAATTTGTTTTTGCATCCTTTCCTTTTCTAATTCAAGTCTTTCTTTTCCTTTTTGAGTAATTATGTATATTTTTCTTTTATTTTCTTCTTTTAATAATTGAATATATCCTATATTTTCAAAACGTGGTAACAATGCATAAAGTGTTCCAGCACCAACTCTAACATCACCTTCCGTCATTTCATTTACTTTTTCCATAATTTCTAAACCACATATGGGCTCATATAATGAAAGTAAAATATAAAACATTTGTGGAGTTAATGTTTCAAATTCTTTTCTCGCCATTTTCTCACCTCTTTTATCGAATATCGATAAATATTTCAATCCCATTATATCGATATTCGATAATAAAAGCAATATAAAAGCGAACTTTTGCCCGCTTAATTTCTAACATATGCTTTAATAACTTTTATTGTTTCATCATTTAAAGGTCTAATTGTATATTCTTTAACATTTGCAGGAACAATAAATGTTTCTTGATTTCTGGATATTCTTTTTTTATAAGTCTACTGCTTGCTGATTTATAAGCATTGATAAATTTAGAAATCTCACTATTAGGCTGTCCTCTGAACAGTACATGAACATGGTCTTTATCGTGGAGCTAGACCCCTCCCTACGCTTCGCTTAGAGGAAGGGGATTGCGCTCCTGTTTTTGTTCAATAAAGAAACCTCTCTTTATCTTCTTTAAAACATCTTCATCATCATTATCTTGTTTAAAATTAGGCATCCCTTTTCGATATCTTAATTGAATTTCCCAACGAGCAAGATCATAATAAATCAAAGTATCACCTTTATGAATGTAACTCGCTCCAATACCATAAATCAAAGCCCTGACTTTATGACTAGCAAGTAATTAATATTGAGCCAATTTTATATCATCAATAAAATCATCCATCTTTCCATAATACATGACTCCTCTTACACGATTCTCTGTTAAAAAAGGCTTCATCATTTTATTAAGCTCATATTTTTCATAAAATACATCTTCACTTTTAATCACGAAATCAGGTTTATAAATTTCTTTAATTAAATCAAAGATTTCGTCATCGACGCCAGGATAACAATCTACAGTTAAACAATAATTTTCTTCTTGTCCTAGATTTTCTAAATATTTTTTATTTCTGTTTTGTCTGTACAAGCTTCATTTTCATATCCACTTATATTTATTTCTGGAAATTTATCATAATTCATTACTATCACCTAAATTCCTTTACACTTGTTATTTTATATTTAAATTATATCCCATATCATCATATGAATCTACAAATCTCAAAACATATTATTCCCCTAACATAATAACAATCGTATCTCCTTCTTCAACATACTCACCTTTTCTTGGTAATTGATCAATGACCTTATTTCCTTTACCAACAAAAGTAAAACGTAAAGAAATATTTTGAACTTCACTTCTTTTTTTACCGATATAATTTTCTACTTTGATTGTTCTTTTATCCATTATAGAATATGATTTTTGTCTTTGAGATTTTACTTTTTTGACATTTAAAGCAGGTAAAATATCAACAAACATCTTTCTAGCGATAGGAGCAACTGTTGTTCCACCATATTGAATACAGTTTTTAGGATTATCCATTGCTACATACAAAACAATTTGTGGATCATCAATAGGAGCAACGCCAACAAAAGAAAGAATATAGCCACTTCCAACATAGCTTCCATTAACCGCCTTTTGCGCCGTTCCTGTTTTACCACCAATACGATAACCGTTTATATAAGCATTTCTACCTCCACCATCAGTCACGACACTTTCTAGCGCATCTCTTACTTTTTTAGATGTTTCTTCTTTAATAACCTGTCTTTTTACTTTCTTTTTAACTTGTTCAACAATTTCATTATTTGAACTGTTACTGATTTCTTTTAAAATATGTGGTTGTAACAAATAGCCACCATTGACGCAAGCACAAATAGCAGTTACCAATTGTAAGGGCGTTACAGATATGCCTTGTCCAAAAGCAACGGTCGCTTGTTCAAGTTCATGAAAGTTTTTATAATCAAACATAATCCCACATGATTCTCCAGGTAAATCAATTCCCGTTTTTTCAGTTAAGCCAAAATTTTGAACATATTGATACAATCTCTTTTTTCCTAATCTCCTACCAATTTCTACAAATCCTGGATTGGATGAATTTTGTAAAACTTCTCTAAAAGTCTGTAGGCCATGCCCTCCTTTTTTCCATGATTTGATTCTTGCGCCTGAAACATATTCATACCCTTTATCATAATAAGTATCTTTATCCATATCAAATAAATTTTCATTTAAAGCACTTGAAAAAGTTATGATTTTAAAGGTTGATCCCGGTTCATAAGTTTTCCAAATTGGAATATTTTGATTATAAATATCTTTATCCTCATTTTGATAATCATTAGGATTAAAGTTAGGATAACTGGCGATTCCTAAAATCTCTCCATTTTTAGGATTCATCGCTAGTGCCCAAATACCATCTGGATGATACGTATCATAAGCATTTGATAATTCTCTTTCAAGGACATCTTGAACTCTTTTATCTATGGTCAAAGTGATATTCATTCCACTTTGACTATACGTATAATGACTTGGATACATTTTTAAATTATGACTTTTAGCATCCATATAATAATCAATCGAACCGTTTTTTCCTTTTAAAAACGAATCATATTCTAACTCCAATCCTAATAATCCTTGATTATCAATTCCAACAAAGCCTAAACAATGACTTAAATAATTATTTCCCGGATAATATCTTTTTGTATCTTTAATCAAATAAACACCTGATAAATGCAATCTTTGTATTTTACTTGCAACTTGATTATCAAGTTGTCTTCCTTCTGGAGAAATTCTTTGAATCGACACCTTTTTATTTAATTTTTCTTTCAAAACATTGACATCTACATTTAAAATTTTACTTAATTCTAAAGCTGTTGTTGCTTGATCCTTTATTTGACTCGGTACAACAACCAAAGAAGCTGTTGTAAGATCTGTTGCCAGTACATTTCCACTTCGATCATATATTTTCCCTCTATTAGCTTGTACAGGAAAAGACCTTTGCCAAGACTCTAATGCTTTATCATAAATATTTTTACGATCAATGATTTGAATATACCCCACTTTAAAAATAAGCGCTAAAACAATGAGATAAATACATATTTTAATGATTTTGATCTTATTAACAGATTGTTGAAACAACATAAATCTCACCATTATAAACTATGAAAAAAAAGAGGAATCATTCCTCTTTTAAGATATTACTACAGTTAAACTATCACCGCTATGAACAACTGTATTCTCGCCAACACTTTGAGCAGTTACATGTCCACTTGTGCCATCAATCGTTAATTGAATACCAGCAAGTGAAGCATAAGTTTGTACTTCTTTTTTAGACCATCCTATTAAATTAGGAAGTGTTATATCTTTTCCTTCTGTTTTGATAAATACTTTATCACCACTTGTCACTTTGCTTTTAGCAAGTGGATATTGTTCAATAACAGAACTTCCATTACCGATAATTTGAACACTTAATGATTTTGATTCTAATTTAGATTTTACATAATTAACAGATTGATTTGTATAGGAATCTAAAGTATAGCTTTGATCAACTGCTGTCGTATTTTTAGCATTATAGCGATTTACTACTTGAAGTGCTTCATTCATTGTTTGTTTAACAATATTTGGCATATATTGAGCATATGAATCTCCTGATTTAAAAGTTAAAAACATCACGACTTGAGGATCATCATAAGGAGCAATCCCTACAAATGAATGCATATATAAAGTTGTACTATAACCACCATTTTCAACAACTTGTCCTGTCCCTGTTTTACCAATCATACGAACATCATTATCTAAACGATAAGTCTTCCCTGTCCCTTGTTCATCTTCAATAACACCTAACATTAAATCTTTTACTTGACTGATTGTATTTGTTGAAAAGATTTGTTTTGAATATTTCGGTGTTGCTTGATAGACAACTTTATTTGTTTTAGGATTGACAACTTTATCTACAATATGTGGTTGAACCGTTTTCCCATCATTTCCAAAAACACTATATGCTTTTAAAAGTTGATAAGGAGTGACCGTAGAACCTTGACCAAATCCTGTCGTTAAATATTCAAGTCTTCCAGCATTTTTTCTTGTATAAGCATTGATTGATGATGAACATGTAAGTCCATCCACTGTATCACCTTGGAAAAAGCCTAAATCATTTAATTTCTCTGTTAAAACATCTTTTGTAACATAACCTTGATCCAATAAATTACAAATAGCTACGTTACTTGAATGATACAATCCTTGATCATAAGTAATTGTACCCCAACCTTGACCACCATTATGATCTTTAATTGTGGCAACTAATTTATTTCCATAATAAACATTATAACTTCCTGAATTATAATAAGCATTATGATCATATTTACCTTCTTCAATAGAATCAGCATAAATAAATGGTTTAAAAACAGATCCACATTCAATTGTTCCTTCTAAAAAATAATTGTTGAATGTTGATATATTTCTTTCATTAGGATTAAAAGATGGATAGGTTGACATTGCTAGAATCTTTCCTGTTTTAATTTCCATCACTCCAGCAGTCACAACTTCAGCACCACTTTCACTATAAGCATTAGACATCAAATAATCTAAATTTCTTTGAAGACCACTATCAATCGTTAAATAAAGATCATTTCCATTGGTTGGATCTTTCTCTCTTAAAGTTCCATCTACTAAAGCATATCCATTAGCGTCTGTTTGATAAACCTTATAACCATTTTTACCTTTTAATTGTTTATCATAAGAAAGTTCAAGTCCCATTTCTCCAACCATTTTCTTAACACTTTGATCATTATAACTTTTTGCATACCCTACAACATAGCTACAAAAATCACCCAATGGATAATATCTCGAATTAGACTCTACAAACTCTATTCCCGTAAGATTACAATCTTCTATTTGTTTTTTTACTGACGCTGATAAATTATTTCCTTTTGTCCCAAGTTCAATTTGATAACGTCCTTCATCCTTTGCTGTTTGTAATTTAGATGTTAATTCATTGACATCTATTCCTAAAATAGGACCTAGTTGACTAGCTGTTTTATTAACATCTTTAACATAAGCAAGTTTTTTACCATAGCCTGTTCTTTGAGATGAAAGCACCAAAATAATTTTATACTTTTTAACATTAATAGCTACATTTTCATGGTCACTTGTATAAATTTGCCCTCTTTGAGCATATTCAACAACTTCTTTCTTACTTCTATTTTTCGCAAAAGAGGCAATGTTCTCTCCACTGATCAAGTGTTTTCCCGTTGCCCCTAAGTATAAAATATTAACTACCAATGAAAAAATAAGAACTGCAAAAATAATACCCGTTACCTTTGCACTTTTGTATTTCTTCATTATCGCTGAGCTCCTGTTGTTGATGCTGTTGCATCATTTTGATAAGTATATCCTTTAGAAGTTGCAACTTCAGCAACACGATTGAATGAAACTAATTCTTGTTTTTGCATTTGTAAACTATCTATATCTGATTCAAGTGTGTCTATTTCATTTTGTAATTTTTGAATGGTTCTATTATATGAAGATTCAACTGATTTAACCATAATAATTCCAAAAACAAAAACAACAATTGTTACAATTAAAAACACTTGTGCAAAAGATTCAAATCCTGTCTTTCTCTTTTTCATAAAATAACCCTCTCTATAACTCTTAATTTAGCTGAATGTGCACGATGATTATGAGTTAATTCATCATCCGATGCTATAATCGGTTTTCTATTAACCAATTTAAATTTAGGTTGCATTTCTAAAGGAATAACTGGTAATCCTTTAGGAACATCTTTTAATTTTGAAACTTCATTAAATGTATATTTACATATTTTATCTTCTAAACTATGGAAAGTAATAACCGAGATTCTTCCATTTAAATTTAAAAGATCCAATGCATCTTTTAAAGCAATATCAAAAACATTTAATTCATCATTAACCGCAATTCGAAGTGCTTGAAAAGTACGTTTTGCTGGATGTCCACCTTTTCTTCTAGCATAAGCAGGAATTGCTTCTTTAATAATATCTACAAGTTGAAAAGTTGTATCAATAGGATGTATTTCTCTTTCCTTTTCAATTTTTCGAGCAATCTGTTTTGCAAATTTTTCATCCGCATATTTATATAAAATTTCTACAAGTTGTTCATAACTATAATGATTAACAATATAATGTGCATCCAAAGATGCCTCTTGGTTCATTCTCATATCTAATCGAGCATCATAGTTATAACTAAAACCTCGATCCCCATCATCAAATTGAGGTGATGAAACACCCAAATCAAATAAAATTCCATCTACATGTTCTACACCACGAAGATGGAGTTCACTTTTTAAATTCTTAAAATTGGATTGGATAATTGTAAATTGATTACCAATTTTCTCCAACCTTTCTCTTGCAGCTTCAATCGCATGAATATCTTGATCAAAACAATATAAATGGCCGGTTGTTAACTGTTTTAAAATCAAACTTGAATGACCAGCTCCTCCAAGTGTACAGTCTACATAGATACCATCTGGTTTGACATTCAATCCTTCAACTGCTTCATTTAATAAAACTGTAACATGGTTGAACATTCAAAATCCTCCTATAAACTAAAATCATCTAAAGATTCTAAAATATCATCATAACTATCCTGATTGTCATTATAGTATTGATTCCATTTTTCTTGTGACCATATTTCACCATGGTTTCCTGCCCCAATAATGACACATTCTTTTTCTAAGTGTGCTAAAGTACGTAAATTTGTAGGAATGTTAATTCTTCCTAATTTATCAAATTCGCACTCACATGCACTTGAAATGGTAAAACGAATTGCTTTTCGAACTTCTTTTTTATTAGAAGGTAAAGAAAGGAGTTTCGCACAAAACGGATCCCATTCTTCTTTTGTATAAAAAGCAAGGCATCCATCAAATCCACGGGCAACATAAACAGAACCTTGACATTGATTCCTAATTTTAGATGGAATCGTCAAACGTCCTTTTGCATCAATTGAATGCTTAAATTCACCCATGAACATCACTATCACCCACTTTTTACCACTTTTATATTCACTTTTACCACTTTATACCACCATTATATACTTTTTAAATCACTTGTTCAATAAATAGATGTGAATAAAATATGGAAGTTCACATTTCTTGTGAACTAAAAAAGGTAAAAAAAATCACCCTTTGGGGTGATCTTCTTATTTTACTTTTACACCTTTGTAAGTTCCACAATGTTTACAAACTCTATGAGACATTTTGTATTCTCCACATTCTGGACATACAACTAAAGTTGGTGCAGATAATTTATCATGTGTTCTTCTTTTATTTCTTCTTGTACTAGAAACTCTTCTAAATGGTACTGCCATCTTTATATCCTCCTATTGTTTAAAATAATCTTTCAATTTTGCTAACCTTGGATCAATGTATTCTTCATCATTATCCTCTTGACCATCGAGTATCTTCCAACCCTTACCTGATTCCTTGATGTTAGCATCATCTTTTACGACCCTCATAGGCACTTCTAACATGATATTTGAAAATACGACAGGCGTAAAATCAACAACATCTTTCTTTGCTTCATGAACGTCTTCAAGCGGATCAGGCTTTTCAAATGAAAATACTTCCGTCGAATCGATATCAAATGGATAATCAACATCTTCCAACGTTAACGCACACGGAAGAATCATTGTTCCCTTAATATTTAAATCAACATATAATCGTTTATCTCTTGTATCAAGATTCCCGGTACCTGAGACGATGACGTCTTTAAGGCCGTTAATATGGGCATACTTTTCAAACATTTCACATGGAAAAGTTATTTCTTCTTCAAAATCAAATGTTCCTTTGTGTTTAATAATCCACTGCAAACTATACTTCATATTAATCACCTTTCCATAACCGCAAAATCTATTATATAGAAACTCACATCATAAGTCAATCTAAAAATGGCCTAAAACAACATTTTTCACTTTTTAATGAAGTTCTTCTCCATTATAACAAAAACTTTAACTAAATCAACACTATTTTAAATCATTTTTTCAACATCATTTAAAACATCTTTATTTTGCATAATTTTAATCAATTTATCAATCTTTCTTTGATCTAAAGATTGATTTGTTACTTTTGCAACCGTTTGAATAAAATCTCTCATATCTTTTTCATTATTCAAATCTTTCTTTTGTAAATCGTTTGCTAATTTAAAAATATCTTCTTTTTTCACATTTGTTTTTTTAGATACACGATCTACGAGTAAATCTTTATCTTTCATAATATCACCACTATATACTATGAAAAAAATAAATAAATGTTAAAAAAGAGACTTAGTCTCTTTTTCTACAAATGATATGAATTGGTGTTCCTTCAAACCCAAATGCTTCTCTTAATCTATTTTCTAAGTAACGTTTATAACTAAAGTGTAAATATTGTGGATCATTTGAAAATAAAACAAATGTCGGTGGGCAAACCGCTACTTGATTAGCATAGAAGATTTTTAATCTTCCACCATTAAATGTCGTTGTTGGATTCATTAATTGTGCATCCACTAAAACATCATTTAAAACGCTCGTTTGCACTCGTTTTCTTGAATTTTCATAAGATTCTTGAATTAATGGGAAAATTTGATCCACTCTTTGACCTGTTTTAGCTGAAGTAAAAACAATACGTGCATAATCTAAATATTTAAATTGTTCATAGATTTCTTTTTGTTTCTTTTGCATTGTTTTTTCATCTTTATCAACTAGGTCCCATTTATTATAAACAATGACAACGCCTTTACCTGCTTCATGGGCATATCCAGCAACATGCTTATCTTGTTCTCTAATTCCTGTTTCACCATCAATGACAACAAGAATAACATCACTTTTTTCAATTGATGTCAAAGCTCTTAAAATTGAATATTTTTCAATATTTTCATAAACTTTACCTTTTTTTCTCATTCCCGCTGTATCTACAACACGATATTTTTGTCCATCTTTCACAAAAGGTGTATCAATGGCATCACGTGTTGTTCCTTCAATATTAGAAACAATAACACGTTCTTCCCCTAAAATAGCATTTGTAAGAGATGATTTGCCAACATTTGGTCTTCCAATAATTGAAAAACTGATTTCATCTTCATTAGTTTCTTCATCTTGTAAATCTAATTGATTAATAATTTGATCTAATAAATCTCCAATTCCAATCCCATGTGAACCAGAAACAGGAATAGGATCACCAACACCTAATGCATAAAATTCATATATATAATCTCTAAATTGATTATCATCAATTTTATTAACAACTAAAATAATTGGTTTTCTTGATTTTTGTAAAAGACGCGCTACATACTCATCTTCTTTAGTAATACCTTCTCGACCATTAACAACAAATACAATAACATCTGCTTCTTCAATTGCAATTTCTGCTTGCATTTTAATTTGTGTTGTAAAAGAAGCATTTTCTAATTCAATACCTCCTGTATCAATTACACTAAACTCTTTTGTAAGCCATGAAGCTTTAGCATAGATACGGTCTCTTGTTACACCTGCAACATCTTCAACAATTGAAATTCTTTCTCCAACCATACGGTTAAAGATTGTTGATTTTCCAACATTAGCACGACCAACAATTGCAACTACACCTGCCATATTATTCCTCCCTTGTTTTATTAATTAAAGTTAACACTTGATCAACAACTTCTTCTAACGTCATATTCGACGTGTCAAGTTCAATTGCATCATCCGCTTTTTTAAGTGGCGAAATAGCACGATGCATATCTTGATAATCTCTTTGTTCAATTTCTTTTTTGATTGTTTCTAAATCAGCCTCTAAGCCTCTTTCTTTATTTTCTAAATAACGTCTCTTCGCACGTGTTTCTACACTTGCTATTTGATAAATTTTTAAATCTGCATGTGGTAAAACAACTGTTCCAATATCTCTTCCGTCTAAAATAACATTCCCAGTTTCAGCCATTTTTCTTTGCTCATCAACTAAAAATGTTCTTACCGCTTGATATTTAGAAACACAGCTAGCTCCAAGTGAAACTTCATCTGTTCTAATTTGAAGGCTAACATCTTCATCGTTTAAATAAACTTTATTATCAGCTGTAAGACGTATTTGAATATTTGAAATTGCTTGTTCAACAGCTTGTTCATCATTTAAGTCAATGTGATTTTTTATACAATAAAATGCAACAGATCGATACATTGCACCCGTATCAATATAAATGAAATTTTCCTTTTTAGCAACCATTTTTGCAATTGTACTTTTTCCTGCAGCACTAGGCCCATCTATTGCAATTGAAATTTTTTTCTTCATAAAATAAACACCCTCCTAAAAAACTAAGGTCTTCCTTAGTTAAAAAAAACTTTGATATAAGATAACTCCAAGTAAAGCAATGAAAATAATGACTAAAATAACAATAATGACATTCATGATCTTAACAGCTTTACTTTCACCTTTATTTTCAATAATCTCTTCATCTTCAATAAAAGTATCATTTTCTTCAATATCTTCTACTGGATTTTCTTCTATCGTTTCAACGATTTCTTTCGTCTCTGTGATTTCTTCAGCTTGTTTTTCTTCTGCTTCTTCAGATTCTTGTTGTAAAAATTCTTCTGCTTTTTTCACATCTTCTTCTGGTGACATCGCAGCTAATTTTTCCATAAAAGTCATTTTTTCTTTTGACTCTTCTTCAACTTCATTATTTACAAACATTCCTTTAGCAAATTCTTGTGTAGCATAGCTTTCAACTGAATCTATCTTAATTGTATTTTTTTCAGGTTCTCTAATTTTACTTAAAATATCCATTCTTGTATTATATTGATCTTGTTTACCAACACTTTCTTTCGCACTTTTAAGAGCTTTATCAAGTTCAGCTGAGCCTTCTTCTCTCATTTGTTCAAATGTTTTAGTTTCTGTTAAAGTATCTTCTAAATTTACTTCTTTTTCTTCTTTATCCTTTTTCATAAATGACAAAAAATCATCATCGTCATCATCATTTTGAACTGGTTCTACATACTTTTCTTTAGAAATGCCAACTTCTTCCTTAAGTCCATCTCTTAATTCTTGGTATTTTTTTACTCTTGAATACGTCATTTTCCCACCATCCCTCGCCATTATAACATAATAATCACTATAAAAAAATAAAAGAAGCCTAAGCTTCTTTAATATATTTACTTTTAAATCTTTTTTCAACCGGTCTTACAAGATAATAAACAATTCCTGTAATAATTCCTTTAATAAAATTAAAAGGAAAATAAATAATAAAAATAGCTTGTCCATAAGGTGATAAAAAAGATAAAAATTTCGGAATTGAAATATTTGAACCATATTGTTGATTAAATGCCTGAATATCTACAGTAAAAGGCATTTGTGTATACCATGTCGGTTTTTGCATTAAATAAGTAGGTGTCACAAAGAAATAATTGATGACAAACATAATAAAAGCAAAAACAAGCATCGTTAAAACCATATCTAAAAAATAATTCTTTAAATTCTTTTCTGGATCAATTTTTTGAGCAAGCAATGAATATGTTACACAAATTGATAACGATGCAATCAATGCTGCAATTTGCCCAATAGCTATTGGTCCTACAGGTCCTTTAAACAAAATAGAAACAACAAATTTACAAATACAGACAAACAACGCTGGTATAAATCCTAAAGTAGAAATTGCTACAAGAACAACAATTTCTGATAAATCAAGATTTAACCAAGGAGCAAAGGGATAAGGAATCTCAATGAGATTTAAAATCATCCCAAGTGCAGCCAGCATTGCTGCTAAAACCATTTTTTGTGTCTTAGTACTTTCCATAATAATTCTCCTTTAAAATAAAAAATATCATGAAAATACTAATCTCCATGACTAAAAACATTATCTAAAAAAATGTCTTTCTTCCATCTAGACTCTCACTATCGGTAAAGGAATTGCACCTTTTCTGCATCTGCTCGTGGACTATCACCACCGGTCGGGAATTTCACCCTGCCCTGAAGACTTTCTTTTCTTATATATATTAGCACTTCAAAAAAAAGAAATCAAATCATATGATTTCTTTAATCGTAAGGTTTATATTCAACTGTTTTCTTTTTAAAATCAATAAACAATTGAAAAGCCTTTCGATCTTCATCTTCATCCCAAATTTCCACAAACTCAGGAGTCACTTCTATTAAAATTTCACTATCAACGTGAGAATAAGCATTATAACTTTGCCATAAATACTCTTTATATTTCTTTTCAAAAACTCTTCCTGGTTCATCAACGACCAATCCTTTATTAACAGCAATCCCTTCAACTTGTGTTCCATTAAAACACATTGCAACACGATTATTTTTAAACAACTGCTGTGTCTTTCTAAAGTTCTTATCTGTCTTAAAATAGATTTTATCATTATAAAAAAGACAACTGACATTTCTCACCATCGGATAATTATCCTCGCAACTAGCAAGTGCCATAATTTTCCAATCTCCCATTTTTTGTTTCATGATTTCTTTAGCTTCTAAAAATTCCATCTTATTTCCTCCCTATATAATTCCTTGATATCCTAAAACAAACAAAATCATTGTCACTAAAACAACACCTACGACAAAGACATAACCTTTATAAACACTTCCTTGTTGATCAGATTTCTCCACTAAATGACTTCTTCTTAATATTTGAACCACTGGTTTATATAAGAAAAAGACAATGGCAGCATTCATCGTTGCTTTAATTAAATTAAAAGGTAATATTCCTGGAAGCAACATTGGTACAATAGCACTTCTTGGCATTCCATAATAAATAGGTGTAATGATATAATTCCAAATAAGCATAGATATTGTTGTACACATAACACCTAGAACAAGTCCTAAAACAGCTCCTTTTTGATTATGTACTTTTTTATATACAAAAGCAGCCATACAAGCAAAAGAACATGTTGAAACCATATTCATCAAGACATCTAAAATATTGCCTCCCTTTAACATGATTTCAAAAATCGAACAAATAAAACTCATTAATAATGATGTCATTGGTCCATAAATAAATCCCCCAATAACAATTAAAATATCCTTGGGATCATACCTTAAAAAAGATACCGCTGGAACGATTGGAAATGAAATAAATACATTAACGATCATTGCCATGGCACAAAGCATCCCTACTGTTGTTATTTTCTTTGTACTCATTTTATATACCTCCTTTAACAAAGAAAACGCACCTAAAATAATCTTCTAGGTACGTTTTTGTATATAAAAAGTATTACAAAAAACACTTCTTTCATCCAGACTATAACTGTTGCTACTGGAATTTCACCAGTTCGGCCATCTTTGGCTCGCGGAGTTTACCGCCAGTAGAGAATTTCGCTCTGCCCTGAAGTATTATTTTATTGCTTCTTTATTATATAATAATTTTTCTTATTTTTAAAGGTCTATCAAACCATAATGTTTTAATGCATAGGCAATACCTTCATCATCCACACCTTTTGTCACAAAATCAGCAATGCTTTTTAACTCATCTCCCGCATTTCCCATAGCTACGGCAAGAGAGACATGTTGCAACATTTGCATGTCATTTCCCCCATCACCAAAAGCCATCGTATCTTTTAAATCAAGACCATAATATTCTAAAAATTTATCAATTCCTAATTGTTTTGTTCCACCTATTGGTGAAATATCACAAAAAGTTGGATGCCATCTTGCTGAAATACAATGAGGCATATGACTTAAGATTTCTTTTTCTTCATTTTTATCAACAAAACACATAATTTGATAAATCGATTTATCAATGACATGACTACAATCTCCAGCAGGATGATCATCATTATGAGTAATAGCGTGAATTGCATCAACACGCTCATCACGATAGTTGAAGTATTTTGTATTCTCTTCTGTAAAGCCACAAGGAACTTGATGATCTTTTAAATAATCTAATAAAGCTTGTAGATCTTCTTTTTTGATTGTATTTGAATAAATAATTTGATTATTTGTATAACAATATTGTCCATTTAACGTAATATAACCATCAAAAGGAAAATCATTTAAAACATCTAATCCATCTTTTCCTCTTCCTGTTGCTATAAAAAGCTTGATTCCCTTTTCTTTTAACTTATATAAAGCATCAAATGTAGATTTAGGAATCTGATGATTTTTAAAACTAACAAGTGTTCCATCGATATCAAAAAAAATTGCTTTTACCATATTATATACCTATATCTTTCATATTTTTTAAGCGTTCTAAATAGCGTTCAATACGTTTTAATTCTTCACCGCTTACTCTTTTAGCAGAATAATAATATTCAACAGAACTTTCCAAATTTTCTAATTCAATATTTTTCATTAAATAATTAATTGTTCCTCTATTACCATCTAATAAATGGACATGCGGTAATAATTGATGAAAACTATCTTTAAAATAATTAAAATGTGTACATCCTAAAACAAGAGAACCATACTCTTTAAAATCAAATTTCGAAAGTGCCTCTTTTAAATAAGCAAGTACTTCATCACTATTAAACTCTTGTTTTTCAGCAAAGCGGACAAGTTTTGGTAAAGCAACCAAATCAACTAAATGATCTTTATCAACTCTTTCTACCAAGTCCAACATCTTTTTACCTTTAACTGTAATTGGTGTCGCACACACCAATACCTTTTGATTTCCATATAAATCAACTGCTTTTTTTACTGCAGGTTCCATTCCAATGATAGGAATATCATATTTTTTTCTCATTAAAGCAACTGCTGCACTGGTTGCTGTATTACAAGCAATGACAATGGCCTTACAATCATGATCAATCATAAATTGAATAATTTCATCTACATAGCCAATGATCTCTTCTCTTGTTTTTTCCCCATAAGGAACATGTTTTTCATCAGCATAATATATAAATTGTTCATGAGGTAAAAGTTGCATTGCTTCATATAATACTGATAAGCCACCTATTCCTGAATCAAAAATACCTATTTTCATATAATTCCTCTTTCAATCATTCTACATTAATTATAAAAAAAGATATTGCGTTAAGCAATATCTATTTTTCTTGAAGCGTAACTTCAATTGTTTTTTCTGTGCCACTACGATTAACAACAACTTTTACTTTATCTCCTGCTTTATGCGAGTAAAGTGCTGTTAAGAACGATTTATAAGTAGTAATATCTTTACCATCTAATTTAACAATAACATCACCTTGTTGGATTCCAGCTTTACTTGCAGCACCATCACTTGTTAGTTTAACAACATAGATACCTTCATCAACAGATACTTTAACACCATATCTTTGAAGTTCATATGAAGAATAATCATTTAAAGAAACACCTGAAATACCGATAACTGGATGAGATACTTTACCATTTGTACGAATTTGTTCTGCAACTGTCATAACATCATTAATAGGAATCGCAAATCCCATACCTTCAACGCTTTCATCAGAGAACTTCATGTTCGTAATACCTACAAGTTCACCTTTCATATTAACAAGCGCTCCACCACTATTACCTGGGTTGATAGCTGCATCTGTTTGGATAACATTCATATCCCAATCATCAACTTTATCATCATTTAAATCAACAGAAACTGTACGATCTGTTGCTGAAACAATACCTTGAGTAACAGTTCCTGAATATTGAATTCCTAATGGTGAACCAATCGCTAAAACTGTTTCTCCTTTATCTAATAAATTAGAATCTCCTAAATCAATAACACTTACATCAAAGCTTGGTTGACATCTTAAAATAGCGACATCACTATATTCATCACTACCTACAACTTCTGCATCTACATATTCATTATTTGAAAATACAACTTGTACTTTGTTTGCACCATCAATAACATGGTGGTTCGTAATAATATAGGTATATTTACCAGTTTTATCATAAACGACCCCACTACCACTTCCAGATTGTGTTTCACTCGAAGAACTTGAATTATCACCAAATCCAAAAGCATTATTTGTTGTATTTTTATAAACAACAACTCCTACAACACTATCACTCGCTTTTTCTACAACACTTGTTGTATCTGTTTTAACATCATAATTGACTTGTTTTACAGTTCCTTTATTTGTAACGGTCGTTGTACTATCACTTGATGATGACATCATATTATAAAAAACATAGCCATTCATTGCAAAGGAACAGACAATAGCAACTACTAATAAAATTTTTACTATTTTTTTCCATTTCTTTTCTTTAGGTTTATCTTCATCAACTAATATAAAATTATTTTTATTATCTTCGTTCATAATATTTCCTCCTTTTGATGCTATTATCATAAATAATAAATATGTCTAAATTATATCCTCATTGTGGGAAACTTTGGGATTTATAGGCAACTTGACAGTAAAAGTCGAACCTAGCCCTAAAGTACTTTCAACATCGATCGTTCCTTGATTCAATTCGACGATTTTTTTAACAATACTTAAACCAAGTCCCGTTGATATCTTTGAACTTCTTGATTTATCTACTTGATAAAAACGATCATAAATATAATTCAGCTTATTTTTAGGTATACCCATTCCTTCATCTTGTACACTTAAAACAAACATATTATTTTCTTTTTTAGTTTTAATTGTAATAACACCATCATTAGAGTATTTAATTGCATTAGAAATAAAATTACTTAAAATTGTTTTAACCGTTGAATAATCTAAAATAACAGGTTTTTCTATTTTATTATGATAAATAAGAGAAATATGTTTTTCTTTAGCCATTGGCTCAAATAAATCAATACTTTCTTTGACAACAGCTTTGACATCTAATTCTTTAAAATCCAATTTAACTCTTGTTTGATCTAATCGTGATAATTCTAAAATATCATTAATGATATTTTGCATACGATAACTTTCTTTCAACAAGATATCCATAAACTCTTGAAATATTTCTGGTGAATCTAAACCATCCCTTTTTAATATTTCTACACTTCCAATAATAGCTGACATCGGTGTTTTAAGTTCATGAGAAACATCTGATAAAAATTGTTTTTGCATATCTTCAATTTCTTTCATTTTAGAAACGTCTGTAAATAAAACAATCGTTCCATCAAAAATAAGATGTTCTTTATCAGAAAAAACAGGTGAAGATTCTACTTGATAATATCTCGACTGTATTTTTACAACCGACGATAATGGTCTTTCAAAAACATAGCATTGATCTACTAAATCAAGCATCTCACCTACAAATATATCTTTATAATATCTTCCTTTTAAATGTGGTATTTCAAAGCCTTTTCTAAAACTTTGATTGGTAAAAGCTATTTTCCCTTCTTTATCAATAAATAACATCGGTAAATTCATTGATCGAATCAATTGACTTAATATCTTTTCATGATATTTATTTTCAATTTCTACTTCCTTTATTTCATTATCCTTTTCTCTTTGAAAAAAACGTCCCATTCGTTGATAATGACTTTCTAATTGATAAGCATTGATTGCACATACAAAGATAAAAAGAAGCATAATATAAAGACTGTAAGCCTTATTAAAATAACAAAGTAATAAAGTAACAACTCCCATCAATACAACTTTCAAATAACTTTTAGTCATCTTTTTTCACCAACTTATATCCAACTCCCCTTACAGATTTAAAAGAAACTCGACTTTCTTTTAACTTTCCTTTTAATTTAAAAACATGAACATCAACAATACGTGTATCTCCATCATATTGAAATCCCCATATAGACTGTAATAAAGTTTCTCGAGAAACAGCTTCTTTAGGATGTTCCATAAACATTTTTAATAAATCATATTCTACTTTTGTTAGAACAATAACATGATCATCAATTGTCACTTCTCGATTTTTAGTATTCATCATAACATCTTCAAATTTAATTTCATCTAAAAAATGTTTATGATGTCTTCTTAAATGAGCTTCAATTCGCGCTATTAAAACTGCTGATTGAAATGGTTTTGTTAAATAATCATCTGCTCCTGCTTCTAATCCTTTAATAATATCTTCTTGTTCACTGCGTGCCGTTAATAAAATAAGTGGTTTAACATAATCATTTTGTCTTACTTCTTTAATAATAGAGACACCATCTTTATATGGAAGCATCCAATCAATCAAAACAAGATCATAATCATTTTCTAAAATCTTCGAAACAGCCTCTTTTCCATCATATAAACTATCTACTAAATAACCTTTTTTTCTAAGTTCATAGGCAAGTATCTTATTGATGGACATATCATCTTCAATTAATAATATATTATTCATTATTCCCATCGTATCTTTCTATTATTCTTTGAACAACAGGGTGTCTTACGACATCCATCGCTGATAAATGAATAAATGAAATCCCTTTGACCCCTTCTAAAATATCTAATGCACGAATAAGTCCAGAAGTTGTATTTCTTGGTAAATCGATTTGTGAAATATCTCCTGTTACAATCATTTTTGATCTGAATCCTAAACGTGTTAAAAACATTTTCATTTGATTATCTGTTGTATTTTGCGCTTCATCTAAAATAACATAAGCATCTTCTAAAGTACGACCTCTCATATAAGCAAGAGGTGCAATTTCAATAACACCTTTTTCCATAAGCTTTTCAGTTTGTTCAACACCTAACATATCGTATAAAGCATCATATAAAGGGCGTAAATAAGGATCTACTTTTTCTTTTAAATCTCCTGGTAAAAATCCCAAATTTTCTCCTGCCTCAACAGCTGGTCTTGTTAAAATTATTTTTTTTACTTCATTATTTTTTAAAGCTGCTACTGCAAAAACAACAGCTAAATAAGTTTTTCCTGTTCCCGCAGGTCCTATTCCAAAAACCACATCGTTATTTTTTAAAGCATAATAATAACTCTTTTGTCCTAATGTTTTAGGATAAATAAGTTTTCCATTATATGTTCTAGCTATTTTTATATGATAAAGTTCAGATAATTGATCCAACTTATCTTTTTCTACAAGTTTTTGAGCATAGATAACATCTCTTCTTGAAATAGAAACCCCTGAAACAATCAGTTTTAACAAAGAATAAATGACTTTTTTAGTTTTTTCAATTTGTTGTTGACTTCCAACAATTGACATTTCATCTCCTCTTAAAGAAATTTCAACTTGAAAATGATCTTCTAAAACTTCTAAATTTTCATCTTTTACTCCAGATAAATTAACAAGTTGTTCAATGTTATAAGCTTCTAACTTAACAATTTCTTTCATGAATCCTCCCTAATTGCAATATTCTCTATAAAAACATATTGCATCTTTAATACATATTTCTTCTCTATTATATCATATGATAGTACTTTTTCCCTGTCAATTTTTACATCCTTTGGTAATTGACTTCTTATTTTAAAAAGCAAATACGCAAATATATCTTTATCTTTAACATTTGATGATGAAGCCTCTATATATTGATAAGTATAAGCTTCTACACTTCCTAAAGTGGGAATCATTTTTATTTGTTGTTTCGTATCTTCAATTTGATGTGAAATCAAAACATCTCCTTTTTTTACATACTGATTCACTTTAACTAAAACATTTCCTTGTTTGACATCCAATTGACGAATAATCCCATCTTTTTTAGCGATATAATCTTGATATTTTAAGACCGTCTTTTGATTATGACTAGCGGGTGTATATTCAACATGTAAAACACTTCCCTTTTGATAAACATTTAAATAATCAATTTTGCTTTGATATTTTCTTTTTAAATGATCATAAAGTTTATTGATTTGAGGATAAGTCAATTTAGGATGCATCATTTGTATTTGTTTATTGAAGTCTTTTTGAAGTTGATTGTTCACGATAGAAAGAGAGCCTGTTATTTTATAGTCATAAATATAGTGTGGTAAAATAAAAAGTGTGCTTATAAAAGCGAGTGTAAAAATGATTTGTGGAAATTTAAAGATAAGAAATAAATAATGAAGTAGTCCTATACTTTTTTGAATGGGTAAATGCATAGAAGATGTGATATATCTTTGATAAATAGGAACGTAAAATGAATAACGTAATGCATCAAGTTGATGTAAATGAAAAAGTGTGAGCTGATGTTTTTTGGTTTCTTTTAAAAATGAAACAATATCATTTGTTTCAATAACAATATAATCATAGCCTAAATTCATGAAAATATAATTGATGTAAACTCACCCATTAACATAATTTCATCTTGACTATAGTAACGTATTTCAATATTTTTTCCTTTTATTGAAATAATTTGTTGATTCATTTTACATTCAAAAATCGTTGATTCTAATGTAATAATCAACTGATAATGTTTAATTAAAATTCTATTTTTTTGTATACAAAGCATTCTATCACCTATTATAAGCTATGATATTTCCTTTTCATTATGTATAGAATTTTATGATCCAATCTTTTTATAACATCAAAAAAGTCAACTTGTAATGTTGACTTTACTTATTTTGATCTTTTCTTCTTAATAATTCATTTCGATAAACAACGAGATCTTTATAAATATCACTTAATGTTGAAAAAACCCATTCTACTCTTTCATCAGGAATACGATTTCTATAAATAGAGTCTAATTCATGATGAAATTGTTCATGAACTTTCAAAGCTTCTTTTCCTTGATTTGTTAATCTTAAGTAATAAATACGTTGATCTTGAGTAGATTTTTCTTTAATAAGAAAACCTTTTTCTACAATTTTTTTAACAGCTGTCGTAAGAGTTCCAAGTGTTACATTCAAATGATTTGCAACAGCTGACATTGAGGGACTTGATTCTTTATCAACAGCTTCTAAAACATGCATTTCAGACATCGAAAGTTGTTTAAAAGGTCCTTGTTTTAAATATAATTCCTGTATATCCATCGCAATATTAAAAACATCAACAACTGTTTCTATCGTATCTACTCTTTGTATCATCTTTTTCTCCTTATTACTCTTCGTATTTTCTAATATATTGATAACCAATACCACCAATACCCATATGAGCTCCAACCACAGCTGGTAATTCTCTTACAAGTATTTCACATTCTCCAATTTGTTCAATCAATTTTTGTTTCATTTCTAATGCTAGATCTTCACTTAAAACATGTTCGATTGCAAAAACATAATTCTTATTGTTAACCTTACATTCATTGACCATGTGATCAATAATTTTTAAATTTGCTTTTTTAGCTGTTCTTACTTTACCAAAACTATCAATTTTACCACCTAAACTATGGTTTAATTTCATAATTGGTACAATTTTTAAAAGTCCAGCTAACGCTGCAACAGCAGGAGTAATACGTCCTCCCTTTTTTAAATGCTCTAAATTAGGAACCATAATAATCGTTGCTGAATCTTCTACAAGTTTTTCTAGAATATCTTTTATTTCTTCTGGTGATTTTCCCTCATGAGCAAGTTTTGCTGCTACTTCTACAAGATATTTTTGATTACTTGCTGTTCCTTTTGTATCCACTAATGTTACTGGCATTTCTAACATATCACACGCAAGCTTCATTCCATTCATGGTTGAAGAAAGTCCTGTAGCGATAGGTAAACCAATAACATGACTATATCCTTGATCTTTGATTTTTTGAACTGCTTCTTGCAGTGAACCTGTTGATGGTTGAGAAGTCATCACCATAATATCGTCTTTTTCCATACGTTCAAAAACATCTATACTATGAATTTCAATATCATCTAAATAACTTTTACCTTCCATAGTGATTGTTAGTGGTGCAATAAATATTCCTTCATTTTCTCTTGAGCCTACAGGAATTTGACATCCACTATCCGCTAATATAGCAATTTTTTCCATACTCTCCACCTCTTCCTCATATAATATAACAAATTATGGATTATTTTTAAAGTTTTATGTTATCATAAAAGTCGGAAGGTGAAAAAATGAAATCTATTGAGGAAATAACTGAACACACATTAGTCATTAAAAAATCAGAGTTTATTTGTACGCTCATTCCTTTAAATGATGAAGAAAAAATCAATGAAATTATTGATTATTATAAAGAAAAATATAAAGATGCTACACATAATTGTGTTGCCTATCTTGTAGGTACAAAAGAAAGAGCCAATGATGATGGAGAACCATCAGGTACTGCAGGTCTTCCAATGCTCAATGTTTTAAAAAAACAAGAACTCAGTAATATTATTGCAATTGTTACAAGATATTTTGGAGGCATTAAATTAGGGGCTGGAGGTTTAACACGCGCCTATAGTCAAGCTGTGGCTGATGCTTTAAAAGAAGCTAATATTGTTGAAAAACATTTAATCGATGTCTATGATGTTTCTCTTGATTATAGTTTTACTAAAAAATTTGAGCATCTATTAAAAGTAAATGACATTGATTGTATAAATAAAGAATACGATGAACAAGTCACTTATCGTCTTTATATTGATGATTTATCTTTCTTTGATACAATTCAAGATTTAACAAGTAATCGTTACAGTAAAGAATTTATAAAAAAAGAATATGTTCCTGTAAAATAAATATGTATTTAGCCTGTTGACAAAATAATTTGTTGACAGGCTTTTATTATATAAGAAATAATTATTCATTGGACTATCCGTCCATTGAAAGAAGGAAAAAGGAAAGATAAAATAATAAAAAAAGAAATATTTGTGAATTAAATTT
>ENA-OWRC01000088-OWRC01000088.1-human-gut-metagenome-genome-assembly--contig:-NODE-88-length-128520-cov-58.816238_pt1 | contig 128520 bp, 100 predicted proteins | sample MGYA00248268_ERZ651895 | MGnify/ENA primary metagenome ERZ651895 (study PRJEB26924, sample SAMEA4378242) | human gut metagenome | biome: human gut; feature: human-associated habitat; material...
AAGCCCATGAATAAAAAACTTAAAGACATACTTCCATGAAAAAGATACATTTTACTGACCGCTACCTGCTCAATCCGCGTCATCCGGTAACGGTATTCGTCATCGGAGCCGGAGGTACCGGCTCACAAGTGATAACCAATCTGGCACGCATGAGCATGGCACTTCAGGCATTGGGCCATCCGGGATTACATGTCACCGTATTCGATCCCGACACAGTAAGCCAGGCCAATATAGGACGCCAGCTTTTCAGTGAGACGGAACTGGGACTGAACAAAGCCGTATCACTAGTCACACGCATCAACCGTTTCTTCGGATACGCATGGACTGCCGAACCGCAATGTTTTCCTACCAGGAATTTTTCTGAAGACAGCACAGCAAATATCATCATAACCTGTACGGACAATATACGTTCACGTCTTACGCTTTGGAAGTTTCTGAAGAAAGTCCGCAAAGAAAACTTCAGTGACCATTCGGCTCCCATATACTGGATGGATTTCGGGAACAGCCAGACAAAAGGACAGGTCATCATCGGGACGGTACGTGAGAAAGTTCTCCAACCTTCTTCACAGGAATATATTCCCATGCCTAAAATGAATGTCATCACCGAGGAAGTGGACTATGCAAAAATCAAGGAAAAAGAATCAGGACCAAGCTGTTCCCTGTCGGAAGCCCTGGAAAAACAGGATCTGTTCATTAACTCCACACTGGCACATATCGGATGTGACCTGCTCTGGAAAATGTTCAAGGAAGGAAAGACACTGTATCGCGGTGTCTATGTCAATCTGGATACATTGAAAATGACCGCAATCCCGGTGTAATGACGGAAGTGACCGTATCATCTTTCCATCAGAATACGGTCACTTATTCTATTTGCTGCTTATTATTTACATCTGAAATATCTTTTCCAAAAGTAGCCTTTTGCTTATTCATTTTTTATTTGTATATTTGAGAAGAAAAACATAACTTTTTTATGAACGCAGAAAATTTAAGAATAGGAGACTATGTACATATCCATTTTCTCAAAAACACAACTACTGAACAAGCCAAAGTTGAGAATATCGATATTGAAAATAACACCATTATTTTGGTAAATCAAAGAAAAGATACAATTAAGATTGATACTGAAGATAAATGGGAACAGATAAAACCAATTCCATTAGATGAAAGTGTATTGAAACAGTTTGGATACAAGGATTCTATTAAGACTGTATATGGCCTAGTTAATAAAAATGTATATGAAAAAGTATACATATTTAAAGATAGGTCACCTATATTAGTAACTTTAATTTATGAAGATGGTGTATTTAAACTGGTACAAAGTGATGATGAAGCTTTTTATGGATGTAAGACGAAACCCTCGTTTCAAGATCTTCACATTTTTCAACACTATCTTTCTGATAATATGTACATTAATAATATATAGACAAGAATCTTAAATAAAAAACATTTCAAAACAATCAGACAGGAGGGTGTTGCAAAACTCAAACGAGTATTTTAAAAAGTTACAGATTGAAACATCACATATTAAAAATCGCAGTAAAATCAGAAAATAATGTATATACATAAGCTGTTTTACATTGATTCTTTATTGCCAAGTTTCAATTTATAAGTTTTTTGAATTTAATACTTAGTTTTGCAACACCCTCCTGTCTGATTGTTATTTTATTTCAATTCAAAGAATTGGTATCGTCTCATTTACTCATTTTCTACTGTTCATTATACTTATTTTCCATGTGCCAGTATCACATCCATTCCATTAACAACTTTTATCCTTACCACGCTGGAGGAGGAAACTCTGTATCTCTGAGGCGAGATAGAATGATTTTCCGTTCTTTTCCACCGAGTAATATTTAATCTTGCCCTCTTGCCTGTAACGTGCCAAAGTTCTTTGTGACACACCAAGGAGTTCTGCCAAATCGACATTATCAAGCAGTCTATCTCCGTTCATACATTCTTTCAGACGGTTCATCTGATCCAGTTTCTTTTCAATGCGAGCAAATCCCTCTACCATTGTACCTATCAGTTTTTCGAGTATCTCATTATCTATATATGACATAATTCCAATGTTTAAGTGAATAAATCGATACTCCCGTTGTGCGCACTCTAAGAGTATGTACTTATAGTAGTGAAAATAGTATGCCTTAATTTCAGATAATGTCTAAAAATATATTATACCCTGATAATCAAGCATGTAAATTTTATCTGTTTCATATTAGTGTAAACCGGAAGTGTAAACTTTGAAATGCAGAATTGATAACAGGTTAACAACATTGATATCCGATACTATATGATAATATGTTTCCATATGAATACTTATACCAGATTATACTTTATCTGTACTACCAGACACTAACTGTTCATGTGCCCATTCTACAAGAGATTTACGAGAAAAAACCAGTTTGTTTCCATACTTCATAAAAGGAATCTGTCCGAGTGAAGTCATTTTATACAGCTTAGCTTTAGAAGTAGGAAATCCATGCTCATCCAATACCTTCAATGCACTAGATAAATTCAAAGTATCAGGTAATCCAGATGAAATTGTTTCTTTATTATTCCCTGAATAATATTTTGAAATAGCTCTGAATACGATTTCTTCAATTTGTTCTTCTGTTGCAACTATAATACCTGCCATAATCAAACATTTTGCGGATTAACTACTCGATTTTACCCCTATTACTTCAGAGGTTTCAAGACAAAGAAATTATAAAAACAAATAGTATTCAAACAGGAAAACATATATACAAGCTATGACATTTAATGACAAAAACCGTCATTTAAAGACAAATGAAAATGCCATTTCAAGGAGCTGTCATCAAAAGTCCTTAAAATGGCATCAAATTGCAACTATTATATAGATGATAAAAAATTATTGCTTTTGTTTTCTAAGTTGAGAAATAACCTCATTTACATCAAAAAACTTAAGATTATCATATGATTTCTCACTATATTTTATCAGACCATCCTTTAGCCACTTGTTCACAGTTGCAGGAGTAACTTTCATCCATTTTGAAAGATGAATATTTGTTATCAAATAATAACCGTTCAACTGTGTCAATTTATGCTTATTTGCAGAAAATCCACGCTGTAGACGGTCAACAAGTGTATCTATATCCTTTTTTAAAATTTGTGGAGCCGGTTTATTTTCTTTAATCGTCAATTCTATAGACTTCATATCAAAATTATTCAATTGAGGCAGCTTGGATAACTCCTCTATGATATGAACTGCACACTTCAAATCCTGAATCTTGAATATTAATTGCTTCCGTCTTGGCATAGTAGTGATTTTCCTTTTTCAGTGGTATAATATTTCTGCAAACGGCTGTTAGGCTTATCAGGAACAGTCATTGCCAACAATCCTTCCTCAATCAGAGGGTTTATATATTTATTCCTAAATTTAGTCCGATTACTAAAGTGCAGCAAAGTAATAATTTCCATTAGAGACTTTTCCGATATACAAGTTTTAAGAATTGTCTGTATTTCTCCCCGACTTAGAGCCAACTTAGTCCCAACTTGGTCCCAACTTGGTCCCAACTTAGTCCCAACTTGGTCCTGACCTGTCTGAATATTTTTTGCAAACTCAAACTCTTTAGGATCACGATAGGTAATAGAAAAGACAAACTCCTCTCCACTACGAATCTCTATCTCAGAGTTTTCAAAGTATAACGGAGCATATTTCCGAATATTTTTCTGTCCGGAACCAAGTTCCTCAGCCCATTTCATTTCACGGAATACCTTTGTTATTAGCGGATTCTTTGTACGAGTACGCCAGTCATTTATATCAATATCCCCTGTTTGGAAAGGTTTCGTCCAATTCTCTGTTATTACTCGATCACGAAATATAAGGAACTTATTGCTATATGAACTGATATACTCACGATGCAGAAGTGTATTCGAGATTATTTCTCTGAATATCATTACCCGTAAGTCCAAACGATCTATTCCATTATCCGCCAAACGAAACTTATCAGGCATGTTGCGTTGCACGAAATTCAACAAACGAATATATGACTGAATCAAATTTACGCATATCATATCCCGGTCATTGTAACGAATATCAGGGTCAGTCGGAAGCGGATGCAAAAAACGCTCGTAAGACATGCTACGATAAATGGCATCCGTACGATGCCACGGACAACAGTTCAGAATAGTCTGTTCCTTGCCAAATAAAAGAATAGCAGCCAACTTATATCCTTCCCTATTTGTTCCCCGTTGCTTACCCCAGAACAGGCTTTTCAGGAATTCTTCATTTGTCATGCTCAACCACGGATGATTGGAGTTATGAATAGAAATGTGGCTACGCATAATCTTGAACGATTCTTCATCCATATCTGCAAATGTTACATCGGGAAATACTTCATTTTCGGAAGACTCCTTTTCTTTTCGCATGAACATGTTCTTAACCAGATAAGTATGCTTTGACACATCATTGTCTGCATCACCCCAACGGTCATAAAAACGGTTCTTATATCTATGTACCTGTTCACTCTCTGGCACACTCAGATACAGGATAATCTTACCGTCAATCTCTGTCTGCTCCGGCGTGATTGGCATTGGAGGAAGAAACAGTTCAGGATTATTCAGTGTATTGATAATACTTTTGGTCATATCTGTTACGCATTTAGGGTTAATTCCTAATATAGCCCCATCATCATCCACTCCTAAAAAGATATATCCTCCCTCTGCATTCAGAAAAGAACATACCGTTTCATACACGGAAGCCGAAACCTTATCCGTGCATTTCTTAAATTCTACTTGTCTATTCTCGCCATGCAAAAGCAAGTCTTTTATTTTATTTGTTGATAACATACCGTTTCCTTTATAATACTTTTACCGCTTCGTCTATTACGCTACTGGCAAAGCTATCCAAATAAGTATTGGTCGTTGACAAATCACTATGACCCAATATCTGTGAGATAACTTCACGTGGTACTTGATTGTCCTGTAAAGTCATAGCCATTGTATGACGGCTCACATAACTGGTCAGCTTCATGTCCGTAATCCCTAAAGTCTGCGCTAAATTAGCCAAATTCTTGTTATTACGTCCAAAACGGCTACGAATATGATTATATAATTGTTCTCCTTTATATCCTGGAATAGAAACGATTGGTAATAAATAATCTTCTACCAAAATTGTATTAGAAGCAAACCAGTCCATCAATTCCTGAATTTCAGAAGTTATCTTAATCTGAATAGGTTTTACTTTCTTTGCTTCTTTTGTCTTATTTCGTTTATAAACAATATAGCTTCCACCATTATAACGGATTATATTGTTTTTAGTCAACAGTGCAGCGTCAATAAACGATATTCCATAACAATAATAAGAAAATAGGAACAAACGTCTTGCAAGCTCTTGAGCATGACTTTTAACAGCAGTATGTTTCAGTTTATCCATATCTTCATGTGGCAAATAGCGCTTTGCTGTTTCTTCTTCCAAGGCAGAGATATTAAAACCTCCTTTTCCAAAAGGATAGGTGACTTCAGAAGCCTCCTGATCTTGTATAGCCTTATTTAAAATTGCACGCAGAGCTTTGAAATAATATTTCCGGGTATTTCCTTTACACTCTCGTTTCTGAAGAAACACATCGAAAGCCTTTACATATTTAATGTCTATTTCAGAAAACACTTTCTTATCAAACTTACTATCAAACAATTCAAGCATATGTAAAGTACGACTATAACAAACTGAATTTCCTACATGACCAGTATCCTTTAACGTAGTTATTGTCTTATTGAAATAATCCTTTACTTTACCTTTTGAGGCCTTATTCAAAAATGCTTCTTCAAACTGATTTAAAGTCCAATCAACCCTTTCTATTTCAAAGTTGCGAAATATTTCATTAATCTGGGTTTCTATTTCAGATAATCTTGCATTCCATATTTTAAATTTAGGTACAATTTTCTTATCAGAAACAAATCGACCATCAGATTCATTCCACTGCTCTTTTGTTGAAACCAATCCAGTTCGTATTAACTTACTTTTTCTTTCTTTAGTAATTCTAATAGAAACCGGAAAACTGCCATCTTTACGTTCATTACCCGCAAACAGAATAAACTTGTATGTTGCCATAGATATAGGTGTTATATTTATTTTCCTACAACAAATCTACAACATTTTAAGCAAAAACCATCAAAACAGAAGAAAATTTATAGAAATTAAATAGTTGATTATCAATAAAAACCATGCTGAAAATCAAACAAATACAAAAAACATATATCATAAAATAAGCCCCTGGGGGGCGTGTGGTCGCTGGTTCGAATCCAGTCACCCCGACTGGGAAAAAGCATTGATAATCTGATGATTGTCGATGCTTTTTTGTTTTTAAGCATATCGCTGTAAGTGGCGGTTTAATCGAGCAAATTAAGCCCAAAAGTAAACCAAGAAGTAAACCAAAAAGCACAAGAAACCACTACCTATTTTAGGGAAGGGGAATATACTTTCCTTCCCCTCAACGCATTTTATAAGCCAATACAGAATAAGCCACAAATGTAAAGGCCATCAGTACCACACCGAACACAGAGATATAAATTGCATTTTCAAAGGTCTCTGCAAGCAACTTCCCTAAATTCAGACAGCCGATTGCCACATTCCAAAATTGGCATAACCGGATAGCCAACACATATTGCCGCCCCACATTTGCCTCTGTTACCCGAAAGGCAAATCTATAGTATCGGACGGGTACAAACATACTACAGCCCAGCACTAAAAATAAAAGTAACATCACAAAACCTGCCGCACCGTTTTCCTGAAAAAACAGTCCACCTGTCTGTTCACTTCGGTACAGTATGTATATCCAACCCGCCAATACCGGCAGAAAAGCGATTCCTGTCAGCAAATAGTCGAACACGCTCCGCTGATACCGGACATCACGACCGCTCCCTGAATAAAATCCCAAATTAATCATCAGTTTCTTCTTCCTCTAATTTTTTCCGGTTACTTTTCTTCAATCTCCCGCTTTTACGCAAGGCCTCATTGATAATCCACTGCAATTGTCCATTGGTGCTGCGGAATTCATCAGCTGCCCACTTTTCTATCGCATCCATCGTGGCAGCGTCTACCCGCAGCACAAAGCTCTTGGTTGTATTTTCTTTTTTGGGCACTATTATCCTCACTTAAAATTAAACGACCAGATTTTTAATGATTCAATGTACCTGTGTTCAACACCGGCTGGGCAGCCTCATCCGCACAGAGTACCACAAGCAAATTGCTTACCATAGCGGCTTTCTTTTCTTCGTCCAACTCCACAATCTCCTCTTTCGACAATTTGTCCAGTGCCATGTGAACCATTGAAACGGCTCCTTCTACGATTTTCTCACGGGCACTGATGATGGCCGAAGCCTGCTGGCGCCGAAGCATGACCGCTGCAATTTCCGGAGCGTAAGCCAGATAATTGATACGAGCCTCCACCACTTCCATACCGGCCATTGCCAGACGCTCATTCAGCTTTTGTTCCAGCTGCTCATTGATTTCCTCACCTCCCGAACGGAGTGTCAATTCATTCACATTCGATTCATTGTCATCATAGGCGTACTGTCCGGCCACCTGACGCAAAGCCGCATCACTCTGTATCTTGACAAAGTTCTCAAACGCATTCATGCGGCTGGCCACTGCATTCACCGCATTGGCCGACTTACCATCTCCCGTGCTGGCCATAGTCTGTGCATCAATCTCAAACATGGCTTTGTAGGTATCTTTCAGCCGCCACACCAATACCAACCCTATCAGAATGGGATTGCCTATTTTGTCATTCACCTTTATAGGCTCCACATCCAGATTACGCGCACGAAGTGACAGTTTCTTTTTATCCATAAACGGATTTACCCAAAAGAATCCCGTTTCTTTGAATGTGCCTTTATATTTGCCAAAGAAAACCATGGCACGTGCTTCATTAGGTTCCAACTGCATATAGCCGCAGTTTAAAATAATCCACAATAGCACCATCACTCCTCCCAATATATAAAAGAGAGTTTCTCCTACAGTAAAACACCATACCGTTATTCCGGCCCATACAAACAAGAACAAGAAAAGAGCTAAAAAGCCATTCATTTTAAAGCCACTGAATTTCATTTCCTTCGTTTCCATACCCATTAGATTTATATGATATTATTTTGATATCACGAATATATTAATTAGGGAATCAAAATCCAAGTGCTGGAGCCTTCTATTTCTATCCTTAACAATTTATAACCGTGAATATTGGCTCATCCAAATATGATAAGAGGCCATCTAAAAAGATGGCCTCTTATTCTCACTTACGTATCTTACAACCGTACATTCCATAATATAAAATAAACAAGAAACAGGGTAAGCACAACCAGTATGCCTGTTGTGGGCCACATGCATCTTTCAACCAACCATACACCGTCGGTATAACTGCCCCTCCGAACATGGCCATAATAAGAAGTGATGAACCTGTTTTCGTGAATCGACCGAGATCAGCAATTGCCAAAGGCCACAGTGCAGGCCACATCAGTGAACAACCCAAAGCCATTAAAGACACGAAATAGATAGATATGTCAGAAGGAGTGACAACCACAAGTACGGAACCGATAATTGCGATGATAGAGCATATCTTCAATGCGGTAGCCTGACTGATATAGCGTGGTATGAATATGATGCCACATATATATCCAATAACGATTCCTATAGGTGCGATCCATGCATAGTTGGCAGCATTTGCCAGTCCAATCGAATTGGCATAATCAACCAGTGTACCCAACGATACAGTTTCTACACCTACATAAAGGAACAATGCTACACACCCCAACAATAAATGTGGGAACTGGAATACGGATGTTTTTCCCGAGTTATTGGATTCGTCAGCCACATTACCTGCCGGAGCATCTTCACCTTCTGCCTTTACTTCCGGCAGGGGAGCAAAGAATGCCATGACACCAAGAATGACAAATGCCAAGATGATAATAATAAAAGGATATTCAAGGTCGGAAATGCCAATCTGGTTTACATCTTTTCCAATGAGCCATACGATGAATATGGACGGTATAGGCCAGGCAAGCTTGTTACAAATACCCATAATGCTGATACGTTTGGCCGCACTTTCCAACGGACCAAGGATAGTGATATATGGATTTACTGAAGCCTGCAAATAAGCATTACCTGCCCCACTCACGAATGAAGCCAGAAGAAACAAAGTAAAACTGCCTCCATTTGCCGACAGAATAAAAAGATAAAACGCAACTGCAAATATAAAAAAGGATACAGACATGGTTTTCTTATATCCTATCGCCTTGATGGTAAGTCCGGCTGGATAGCCGAACAACAGAAAAGGGATAAAGGTAGCTGCAATAATCAGGTAAGAAGCGGCATTGGATATCTGCAGTGAACTTTGAAGAACAGGCACCAATAAAGAGTTAATTCCCAATGCAAAACCGATGGCAAAGAACATTATTCCAATAAATGCCAAAGGAATCATAGTTTTGTTGTTTGAAGTCATTTTTCGTAAAAATTTAGGTTAAAAATACAATGTAATGTCATTCTAATAATACAACTTTTCAATGGAGAACAAAAAAGCTAATCCGGAACTATTCCTGTTCTACCTTCAGTCCAAAATAAGTCCGTCCGATTCGGCGAACATCGTTGTATAGATATGTTCCACATCTTTCGGCATCGGTCCATTGGCACCCTTAAACGTGAGCGCCAGGGGCCCGTCCTTTCGTTCCTGCATTCTCAAATCCGGATTTTTCACTTCTACGCAGAATGTATCCGACAGAATCAATATGACCTTGTATCCGGCAAAAGAAAAGTTCCCTACCGGCTCCTCAGCCTGAGCCTGGCCACAGACAAAAGCCAAACCCTGCCCACAATAATGCTAATCTTTTCATCCTGCTATTTATTTTAATTGTCATTTACTTACATAATGCGGTTCATCCGGTCTACCGTTTATTACTTTGGATACTGCCCCAGAGTGGCAAACATGTCTGTTTATGATGCGTTTTCATTTTTTTCATTAGCATTTAGATTGTGCGAATATAACACATTCTCCCCCAATAGCCAAGAAAAAAATCAACGGATTAACATACAATAAGTCTCTTTCCAAAGCTCAAGACCAAAATATTTCCCTGCCAGCTGTTCATACAAATTCTGCTCAGCCAGCGCCTCTTTTCCCCACCTACACTTGCACAACGTAAGAAAAATTTCCATCTTTGTGGAAAAGCAGAAAAACTAAAATTACGTTCCTCCATGAAAAACCTATACATTCTAGATGACCACCCGATTGTCACTGAAGGTCTCAGCCAGTTACTGGCAAATAATCCGCATTATCAGGTAACTACAGGGCATCATCACTCCGAATTATACAGTTACCTAAACCATACCACTCCCGATTTGTTGATTATAGATTATGAAATCCAAGATAAAACGGCCTTGGATATTATAGCTTACCTAAGGCAAAAAACAATTCAGGTTCCTGTACTTGTGTATACCATGCACACAGAATTCTGGATTATAAAACTACTGACCAAAGCGGAAGTAGCAGGCATCGTCACGAAAAACGACAAAATAGATGAAATCGAAACAGCCATTAAACGGATATTGGAGGAACACACCAAATATTACTCTCCTACCGCACTGCACATCGTACTTTCCATTGTGGGCGACCAGTCTGCCTCCAGACAGATAAACTACACTCCCAGCCCACGTGAAAACGAAATCATTCAGATGCTCTCCTGTGGGCTTACTTCCGACGAAATTGCCCACAAACTTAATCTCAGCAAGAATACCATCGATACGATGCGAAAAAACATCTTGTTAAAGAGTGGGGCCACCAATGTATCACATCTCATGCGAATTGCTTTTTTAAAAGGTTGGATTACGATATGAAACAAATTGTATTTTTTATATTTCTTTGCCTGACCGCACCTTTAACAGCCAGCAACCAAAACGACAACCTGACCGACTTGCTGCAGTCATTTGGAGATAACGGTGAATATGACCGGATGGATTCTATCTACGGAGTCATCACCCGTGAAAACCGTTACAAACAAGATAAGCTTTATGCCCTGGATATCGACTTGGATTACGCCCGCTACCTCAATCAGAAAGGAGACTGTGACAAAGCATATACCCTGCTGGCTCAAACCCGGAAAAAGGCTGCCACACTGGGAAAGCACCTGTCGGACCAGTCCTCCCGTTCCCAAATACAGACAATCGAGGCACTTGCCACGTATGAAACCGCCTATGGACAATGGCAAACCGACCACTTGGCAGAAGCCAGAAGTACAGCCACCGAAGCAATCAGTTTATTGGAGCAATTGAAAGATTCAGCCAATCTGGCCGAAGCCTATAATCTGTCGGGAGTCATACACCGGAAACTTTTCATGTTCGACAATGCCATTTCACTATACGAAAAAGCACTGGTCATTACCGAGAACCTGAAAAACTATAACCTGGCAGCTATCATCATATCCAACATCTCCATCCTCTACAATGAAGTAGGAAAAAACGAAGAAGCCATACAGGTTTCACGCAAAATGTTTACCTACCCTCAAACCGATACATTGACCATAGATTACCGTATTGGAGAGGTCAATCGGTTATGCAACCATGCCATCCTGCTTGCCAACAACCACCAGCCCGGCAATGCACTGGACACCCTCCAACTGGTGAACCAAAAACTCCAGCCGGAAATGCCCGACGGGCTCAAGTTATTGGCATATACACAATATGCCCGGGTGGCAAGGGATTTGGGCAGACCCTCACAAGCCTTACAATACTTTCAAAAAGCCATGAGCTACAAAGCCACCACACTCAATAAAGCAAACATTGCCAATTTGGAATACCTATACGGCTACATGCTGTTTCACGATACAGATTCTCTATCTCAGGCCCGACAGTATGTGATGAAAGCAGCCGACTTTGCCCGGCAACACCCTTCCGGACTACTTCCCAAAGTGCTCTTGACCCTTGCTGAAATAGAAGCCAAAAGACATGAAAACCAGCTATCCTACCAACTTGTACTCGAAGCTTATAAAGCCAACGAAAATCTGAATAACCAGTATTTTCACAATCGTCTGTCTGGATTCGAAGCCGAACTGGACCTCAAGGAAAAAGACTTACAGATTGCCGGCATCAATGAAAAACGTGCGGAAGAGAAAGCAGCCTATCTGACACGTACCTATACTATCGGGGGCATACTTGTCTTAGTTATCCTGCTTCTTGTTATCCTGACTATCAGCATGCATAAAAGGAAAATCGCTTTTAACCTGAAACAGCTGAAACTGGAAAAAGACATCAAGGACAAAGAAATGCAAAGCCAGCTCCTCCTCACCGACATGCATAAGAAGATGACAGAACAATATATCTGTGGACTGGAAGACAGCAATAACCGCATTTCCAAAGAACTGCACGACGGCGTATGCAACGACCTTTTATCCATCGAAATGCAGATACAGCAAACGGAAACTCCCTCCTTCAGTATTCAACTCAAGCAGATAAGAGAAGCCCTGCGCAATCTTTCCCACCAGCTGGCAACCCCTGTTTTCCATAATTTCAGTTTGTATCAGGTGCTGGCACTCTACACCGACAAACTTAAATCATTGGAGAACATTCACATTGAATGCTATATAGAAGAGAATATAAAACAGATTGCTTTCCCGCCCGAACAGACACAGGAAGTATATCGTATCTTGCAGGAGGTGGTTTCCAACCTGATAAAACATGCGGATGCCCACAATGCCTATATCACTGTCAGCCAGGAAAACGGGCAAGTCCACATATTGATAGAGGATGATGGAAAAGGCTTCACTCCCCACCCCTTTACCAATGATTCCCCTCAAACCGGATTAGGGCTGAAAAACATCAAAGAGCGATGCTCCAAGCTGCAAGGTAATTGCGAAATAAAATCGAAAGAAGGCCACGGAACCGTTGTCCATTTCTGGTTCCCAATATAAAAACAAAAAAGAATCCGCATTACAACTCCCCGATATTGTAATACGGATTCTTCATCCCTCATGGTTATAAAGTCTTGCATTTATTCATCCATCAGTCTGTCAGTTCCCCAAAGCATGATTTCCCATTTGCCTTCGCTGTTCTTCACCAGAAACAAAGAAGTCTCATGTTCATCCCCTTCCATGTAAACCTCCTTAAAAGTTACTCTTGCGTAAGTCCCCGTCTTACTGAATTCTTCCTTCAGAATCTCATAACTTTTCAGCTTTTCTTTGTCATCTTGCTTGGCAGCTTGTTTTTCAATCATCTCAGCAAATTCTTTTTTTGCTTCTTCCTTTACCTGAGGATTATCATCCTCGGTGAGCTGCATCAAATCCACATACCCTTTGTAGTCCCCCGACACCATGCAATCCAGTGCTTTCTCTACTACTGCTGAAGGAGTGTTTGAGGAACAAGCTGACAAACACAACAAAACTCCAACTACCCATAAGGACCTAAAAATTGTTTTCATAGTTTTTATTTTTTATTATCCACTAAAGTTCATTCCTGTAACAATTATTTTTGTCAAAAATAAGCGATTAAATCTAAAAAAGAACTCCCATAAATAACCGAATTCATATCACTATTTATTGGGATTTGGCAAAAAAGGGCTGAACCTTCAGTGTCCAGCCCCATAATCGAAGTTGATTTCCGTATGAAATCAATTCGTTCATACCTTTTTCCTAATTGTCCCAACAAGAAAAATCTATCCATACTGTTTTAGACATAGCTACATCAGCGTCCACCGATTCATGCCCGTAACGGATACCGCAATTATAATGTACCTTTGTTTTCTGTAACCTCATGGCATCTGTCAAAGTCACACTGACCAATCCAGGCTGTGCATCTGCCACAAGCGTATAGATGCATTGCTGACGATAAAGTTTCATACTATTATTGATATGGTCAATATAGTTCTGGCGAAGTGTCCATCCACCATTCAATACATAGTTCGGTGTCATGGCCTGCACTGCATCTATTACGCGTTTATTTTCACTTCCTTCATACACAAATGCTTCTCCACGGTCATAAAATTCACCCGGAACAAACTGCCAGCGTTTGCCATAAAGTCCCTTTCCTGCATTTCCTTTACAGGTGACCGACATACTTTCAGTCTTATACGAGACTGAAGTAGAGGACTCTTTACCAAAAGACGCCTTAAACGCCTCCCATGGTTTATCTTCCAGCTGGGTGGGCGATACCGCAACAGAGACCTTCCAAAACGAGTTTTCAGTATAGTTTGCCCCATGTATAACCGTCTGAGGCTGATAGGTAACTTCACGGAAAATTCCTCCATCAGCATGTATGGTCACTTCGCTTGAAGCCACCTGCATCAGATTCCATAAATAGGCATATACATCTATCCCTTTGGGAGTTGTGTAATCTTTGATAGAGGCACTAAAGCCACCCCCCGATGCGTTGGTCACACTCAACAAACAGTTATTGTTCTTACTGTATATTTGAAAATTATAGGCCGAAATCTCCCACATATTATCAATACATACATCGCCCGGTTTTCCCTCTTTCGTGGCATAAGGATAACTTTCAAAACTATAGTCCATATCACCCTTGTCATACGCATACAAACGATTGTAAACCTCAATCCTCTTTAAAGCTTCCTTGTCAGCCATCTGTGCATTATAGCCTGCATCTGGAACAAAATCAGCCCTGGCACCCGTTGCACTTATGGCTGAGAATGTCTGCTGTTGAAGTGAAGCCGCCGCTTTACCAATCATATTTTCCAAGGCATGAGGATCACTATCAGGAAATATGCGATAATGCTGTACATTATCATAATTGATGGCATAATATCCTGGTTCCATATACACTCCGACTAGAGCGAGCATCGCTTCCTTCTGTTCTGGCGTATTCTCATCTGCAATAAGGTAAAAATCGCGTTTGTAATACTTCAGCAAGCGGAACAAAGAAGCTGGGTATTTACCAGATACTACATCCTTTATATCAAGTATCACGGTAAAAAACGTATTCTCCTTCTTAATCATCTCTTCCAGTTCGTCGGGTGACATTCCATCATCATAATTTCTGATTGCTTTTCCCTTTATCTCCCAAGAAACCGGAATATTCTCAAACAAAAGCGAAGCCACATTATTCACCTTTTCTCCTACTCCCATGCAAAGCAACAATACATCTTTTTTCTCATCAACCACTTCGTCAAGATGTTCCTTGTCACTAGGAATATTCGGCTCATCCTTGGAGCAAGATCCAACAAACAAAGCAGCCACAAGTAGCCATAAATATAATAGAGACTTCATATTCATAAATCATTTAATATTACCAATTATTAAAATCAATCCATACAGTAACTTTCTTACTGACATCCAACAGCGCATCACATGCAACGCCAGAATCATTAGGCAAAGGATGGGCTGTAGGCGTTCCCCAACTGTTGAACCAAACTCCTCCACGCTGCAGACTCATGCCATCCACAATCTCTACTGCAATCACACCGGCTGAAGCTCCATTGGTTTTTGCCGTCACCGCACATTCCTGCTGATAGTTCAGCAGGTTCTGGTTGAACATTGGGTCATTCTCATAATCACAGAATACATTTTTCGGAACAGGCGTCACAGCATTATACAAGATATCATACCACACAGGAGAAAGCATCGCACTTCCATCTATCATATTGTTATCTTTCATCGCCCGATTACCTTTGAACAAGGTTTCCGGATACCATTTCCATGAATAACCCAATTCCGAATCCGTCTGACTTTTGCTCACTTCACGAGTCATTTCTTTCAACTGGTAAGTAATACTCTTTCCCCAGCGATATTCTCCCTTCAATTCAGGCTTCATGCTCAGATCAAAACCCACCGAACGGCTTTGCGAATGGCTGATGGTCGATTCTTCCTGAGGAAGTCCAGGGGCAAAATCTATCGGAGAAAGGTTGAGCAATGAAGATTTTCCGTCTAAAATCCGAATATGGGTATAAGCATTGTTCCTCAAGCCCCACAACAAACCCCACACTTCATTTTTAGGAGGATTCTGCAAAAAAACAGTAGAATTGTGGATCTTATTAGCAAACCCATTGCCTCCTGCCGAATAAACGGCAAGCATGTTGTCTCCATTGGTAGGAGCATAAACACGAAGATTATAAGCATCTATTGCCCATTCACGGTCTACGGCCGCATCCCAAAGTTTATCACTAGCTGGTGAATAATAACGGACCTCTCCTGAATACTGCGACAATTCCTCATACCCTGTCATAGGATAGTCGTAACGATTGGTATAGACATAAAAACAATTGCTTAAATAAATTCTCTTCATGGTTCTCATAGCACGCTTCGTCACTTCCGGATCGGACGTATCATCCGTAGTAGGAGCAGATGATGCCAATACACGGCTTCCTGAAGGAAGGCCTCCTGTTCCACAAAGTTTTTTCAACGCATCAGGATCCTCTGCATCATAATAGTAATAACGCTGTTCACGTGGATAACAAACTTTATAATATCCTTTACCCACATACAATCCCAAGAGACGCAACATCCATGATTTCAACTGCCCATTGTTGTCACTATCTGCAATCAATATGATGCCCTGCCGCAAATGCCGAAGTTCCTGCACCATCTCAGGACTATATGTACCAGCAGCAAATTGTTTGACATCAGCAACAAGCGTAACGTCATTCAAACTGTCACGAGCAATGGCCAACAAACTTTCTTCCCGATCGGCTCCCGGAAGTTGACTGAATGCCAACAAAGAATCATAATGATTTACCGATTGAATCTGTTCTGCCAGATTTTTGCTCCCAGTTTCATCCAACCATATCAAATAACTGCTATGCTTGGGAAGAGTATCTTCTAAAACACTGTCACTCCTGCTTTCAGCAAGCTTCACTGATTGTGGAAATTCATCCTGTCTACAGCCTGTCAGAAATACAATTAAAATGTTAACAAGGAATAAAAATAAAAATGATTTTCTCATAATCGGCTGTTTTTAAAGGTGAGACATTATATAAAAACTCAAGTCGACTTTGAATTATAACATGCCGTTTCAAAAGATTGTTCATGGAAATATTTAAGAACAAAATATGATTGTGTTTTTTTATAAGCCCTGTTAACAGAAAAAAAACAGCACTTTCTGCTGTTTTCTGTATTATGTATCTCTTCAACCCAAAGAAAAAAGCACTTCTGCCACCTGGCCAGCATATTGTGCTCCGACTGGCAAGTTTTCAACCAGGCCTTTCAGCTTTACCCGTGTACGAGTAAAAGAAATTATGGACGATATGGAGACAACATACGAACGGTGAATCCGCAAAAAGGCTTCTTCGGGCAACATGTCTGTAATCGTTTTCAAATTAGTACGGGTCAGCACATGACCACCCGATACACGTACAATCTTGACATAATTCCCCAATGCCTCTACATAAAGGATATCCGAAAGAGGAATACTCACGTTGTTATACTCCTGCTTTACAACCAGATATTCGAACATCGGAACACGACGGGCATCAATACGGCGCAAAACTTTTTCCACTGCCATTTCAAAACGCTCATAAGAAAATGGTTTGTGTAAGAAATCTACTGCATCCAAATTGAAACCTTCAAGCGCATACTCGGCGTAAGCCGTAGTAAAAATAAAGCAGCACTCATGGGGTAAGACATCGGCTATCTCCAGTCCGTTGAGACTGTTCATCTGAATATCCAAAAAGACCAGATCGGGTTTCTGACGACATATTGCCTCCAGACCTACGCGCGGCTCACTAAAGGTAAGCAGTTCCATTCCCCCTCTCCGACGGCAGAACTGTTCTATGACCAACAAGGCCATCGGTTCATCATCTATTGCAATACATTTCAATTTTCTGTTCATAACCTTCTGCAATCCTTTCAGTCCTCATTTTTCAACCGTATGTCCAGACTTACACGATAGATACCATTCTCCGCCCCTGCCTTCAATTCATAACGCCCCGGATAAAGCAACTCCAACCGCTTCCGGCAATTCTCAATACCAATGCCGCACAATCCATCTTTCCGAAACCGCATCACCATATTTTCCGTTTCAAAAAGCAAGCGATGATCGTCCACCCTGACACAGATACGTACCGTACAATCCACTTCCGACGATGTCCCATATTTGAATGCGTTTTCAATAAAGGTGATAAGCAGCATCGATGGAACGAGCACCTGCCCGTCGGTAACTTCCACCTTCAGTTCCACATGAGTATGTCCATTTAAGCGGAGTTTCTGCAATTCAACATACTGACGGATGTATTCCAGTTCACGTTCTGCTGGAATAAGCTCAGAACCACTCTGCGAATACATATAACGCAAAATACCGGAAAATTTCACAAAGGCCGATTCCGTTTTGTCTGAACCGGAAAGCACCAAGGCATAAAGTGTATTGAGGGTATTAAACAGGAAATGGGGATTAATCTGTGCTTTGTAAAGAGCCAGCTCTGCTTTATTCTTTTCAGCTTCTATCTCTTGACGCGAAAGAATCTGACGGAACAGTTCAAAAGTCAGTTCAATGGCCAGTGAAAAACCTGTCACCACCAAAAAGAAAAACCAGATGGTCTGTGTACGCATGTGCAGGCGTACCTCTATCGGCCGGGTCACACCAGACACCAATTCGGACGGTAGCGGAAAATAGGTCAACAATTCCGTCATTCCGACAAAGCACAGCATGTACCACGCAATGCGCAGGTACTTTTTCTGCATAAACAACTTGGGCAAACACACCCAGCGATACAAAAAATAAAGCACATACACGTATAATACCAGCGTAATGAGAAAGGCGGTATTGTGCACAATCCAACGGTCCACCGGCAACAGCATAATAGCCAGTGGCATAATGACCAAACAAAACAGAAGGTCTATATACAAAGGAATATGGCTTTTCTTCATACATCATTATTTACTTGTAAAGACAAAGATACGACATTTTACCCGCGAATGAATCAAAGTTCCAAAGTGTTCATCACCACATCTGCCCGGTTCGTCACCACATCTTCCGTTTTTCATCTTCTTCTGCGTAAGTTTGTGCGACAAACCTCATAATGATATGCACATGAAGACAAGCATCTATCTCATGCTGTGCTGTCTGCCATTGCTCGCCGGTTGCGGCGCGAAACAGCAGGACATGCCCGGCGAAAAGTACAAAACACTAACCGTAACCACAACGAATCAGACCTTACAGTCTACTTATCCCGCTACGCTACGTGGAAAACAGGCGGTGGAAATACGCCCACAGGTGAGTGGCACCATCACCCAAATCTGTATCAACGAAGGGGATGCCGTACGCCGCGGACAAGTGCTTTTCATTATCGACCAAGTGCCCTACCGGGCGGCACTGGAAACCGCACTGGCCAACGTGAAAAGTGCCGAAGCACAATTACAGACAGCCAAGCTTACAGCAGACAGTAAAGAAGAACTTTACAAAGAGAGAGTAGTATCCGATTTTGACCGTCAGACGGCCCGCAACCAATTGCTTGAAGCAGAGGCTGCCGTGGCACAGGCCAAAGCGGAAGAGACCAATGCCCGCAACAACCTGTCGTACACAGAAGTGAAAAGTCCCGTCGACGGAGTAGCCAGTATGATTCCCTACCGTGTAGGTGCATTGGTAAGCAGCAGCATCACCGAACCGTTAGTCACGGTATCCGATGACCAGGAAATCTACGCTTATTTCTCCATGGCTGAAAACCAGATGCTTGACCTTATCCAGCAATATGGTTCGCTCGAAGAAGCCTGCCAAAAACTTCCGTCGGTGGGCCTGACCCTGAGCAACGGGAAAAACTATCCGGATGCAGGACACATTGATGCCATCAGCGGAACGGTGGATGAAGGAACAGGAGGGGTTACCCTACGGGCCGTATTCCCCAACAAGGGACATCTGCTCCGAAATGGAGGTAGCGGCATCGTGTCCGTTCCTACCGAACACAAGAACTGCATCACCATTCCGCAGAGTGCGACCTACGAACTACAGAATAAAGTGTTTACCTGGAAGGTAGTAGACGGCAAAACGCAGTCGGCTCCTATTACAGTCTATAAATACAATGACGGGCAGACCTACATCGTACTTTCCGGCTTGCAAGCGGGTGATGTCATCATTGCCGAAGGAGCCGGCCTGATGCGTGAAGGCACTGACGTCAATGTGACTTCTACCTCTAAACCTGAAAAATAACCGATTGCCATGAAGATAAGAACTTTTATTGACCGACCCATTTTGGCCGGTGTCATCTCCGTACTTATCCTGATATTGGGATTTATCGGTCTGTCGCAATTGCCTATCGAACAATTCCCGGAAATAGCACCTCCTACGGTCAGCGTATCGGCCACCTATACGGGTGCCAATGCGGAAACCGTACTAAAGAGTGTGGTCGTACCGCTGGAAGAAGCGCTTAACGGAGTAGAAAACATGATGTACATGACTTCTACGGCTTCAAACAACGGTTCTGCCAAAATCACGGTTTATTTCCGTCAGGGAACCGATCCGGACATGGCCACTGTCAACGTGCAGAACCGTATCGCTACGGCCGAAGGACTGCTTCCAGCCGAAGTAACCAAGAGCGGCATCACCGTGCGCAAACGACAGACCAGTAACATCAAACAGCTGGCTGTATACAGTCCGGACGACTCGTTCGATGAGGCCTTCCTGACCAACTACATGAAAATCAACATCGAGCCTCGGCTTTCACGTATTGCCGGCGTGGGAGAAGTGAACGTATTCGGTTATGAATACTCCATGCGTATCTGGCTCGACCCGAACAAGATGCAGAAATATTCACTGGTCCCTTCCGACATCACAACCGTATTGGACGAACAGAACGTGGAAGCTGCTACGGGTACACTGGGAGCCGAGTCCAAAAACACTTTTCAGTATGTGCTGAAATATCGCGGACGCTACGAGAACGAAGTAGATTATGAAAACATGGTCATCAAGTCGCTGCCCGACGGAGAAGTGCTGAGACTGAAAGACGTGGCTACCATCGAGCTGGGTACACGTGCCTACGATTACATCGGTGAGGTAAACGGGCACCCGGGCTGTAACATCATGATTGCCCAGACCTCCGGCTCCAATGCAAATGAGATTATCGAAGAAATAGACCGTACCGTAGCCGAAATCTCCAAGACACTGCCCAAAGGCATCAAGATTGTCGACCTGATGAGTACGAAAGACTTCCTCGATGCTTCTATCAAGAGCGTCATCAAGACCCTGATTGAGGCCATCCTCCTGGTAGTGCTTGTCGTATATGTATTTCTGCAAAGTTTACGCTCCACTTTTATTCCGGCCATCTCCATCATCGTATCTCTGGTGGGTACCTTTGCCTTTCTCTCCATTGTGGGTTTCAGCCTCAACATGCTGACCCTTTTCGCCTTGGTACTGGTGATTGGTACGGTGGTCGACGATGCCATCGTGGTGGTCGAGGCGGTACAGGCCAAGTTCGATGAAGGATACAAATCGTCCTACCTGGCCACCATCGACGCCATGGATGGCATTACCTCTGCCTTGGTAACCACCACCTTTGTCTTCATGGCGGTATTTATTCCCGTCAGTTTTATCGGAGGAACCACCGGTACGTTCTACACGCAGTTCGGTCTGACCATGGCAGCTGCCGTAGCCATCTCCCTGCTGAACGCCCTGACATTGAGTCCGGCCTTGTGCGCCCTCATCATGACTCCTCACCAGACGGCAGAAGACGGAGGAAAACTGAGTTTTTCTTCCCGTTTCCATATCGCATTCGACACAGCTTTCCATCGCTTGGTCACCAAGTACAAGGTGGGAGTGGTCTTCATGCTCAAGCGCAAATGGCTGGCGGGCTCTTTGCTGGTGGTAGCTTGCGGTGGATTTGCCTTCCTGATGATGACCACGAAGACCGGTCTGGTGCCCAACGAAGATATGGGTACTGTCTTTATCGATGTCCGCACTTCACCGGGAAGCAGCGTGGAAGAAACACGCAAGGTAATGGAACAAGTAGACAGCTGCTTGCGCACCATTCCCCAAATCGAACTTCAGTCCAATACCACCGGCAACTCTATGTTGAGCGGGCAGGGTGCCTGCAACGGTATGTTCACCATCCGTTTGAAAGACTGGAGCGAACGTCCCGACAAAGAAGATGCCATCGATGCTGTGATGGAAGAAATCAGCCGCCGCACGGCCTTCATCTCCAGTGCCGACATCATGCCATTCACCCGTCCGATGATTCCGGGCTATGGAGTAAACAGCGGATTTGAAGTGTATGTACAGGACCAAAAAGGCGGTACCACGGAAGACTTACTGAAATATACCCGCCAATTCTTGGATGCACTGAACCAGCGTCCGGAAATCGGTCGGGCCACCACCTCATTCGATACGAAATTCCCGCAATACCTCGTAGAGGTGGATGCTGCACGCTGCAAACGCAATGGGGTATCACCTGCCGACGTGTTAAGTACTCTTTCCGGATATATCGGAGGTAACTATGCTTCCAACATGAACCGCTTCTCCAAACTGTATCGTGTCATGGTACAGGCTCCTCCCCAATTCCGTCTGGACACCGAATCACTTCACAGCATTTTCGTACGCAACGACTCGGGTGAGATGAGCCCCATCAGCCAATATCTGAAACTGACCCGTGTATACGGTTCTGAAATGCTGACCCGCTTCAACCTGTTCTCTGCCATTCAGGTGAACGGGGCAGCCGCTACGGGTTACAGTTCCGGACAGGCCATCAAGGCTATTCAGGAAGTAGCTGCACAAACTCTACCTACCGGCTACGGGTTTGAATTCGGCGGAATGTCGCGAGAGGAATCCAATACCGGGAATACCACCACGCTGGTGTTCGTCATCTGTGTGGTATTCATCTACCTGATTCTTTGTGCCTTGTATGAGAGTCTGTTCGTTCCCTTGGCTGTCATTCTTTCCGTGCCGTTCGGACTGGCCGGCAGTTTCCTTTTCGCCAGAATGTTCGGACTGGAAAACAACATCTACCTGCAAACAGGACTAATCATGCTGATTGGCTTGCTGTCCAAGACCGCCATTCTGCTGACCGAATATGCCTCAGAACGCCGCCGCCACGGCATGAGCATCATGCAGGCAGCCGTTTCGGCCGCACAAATCCGTCTGCGTCCGATTCTGATGACTTCGCTCACCATGATTTTCGGTATGCTGCCGCTGATGTTCTCCACCGGTGTAGGTGCCAACGGCAACATCTCCATCGGAGTAGGTACGGTGGGAGGAATGCTTATCGGAACCATTGCCCTGCTCTTCATCGTGCCACCGCTGTTTATGGTATTCCAGTACCTGCAAGAAAAGTGGATGCCGGAACGTAAGTTACCCAAAATTGAAAAGAAATAACTCCAAAGGATTATGCACATGAAAAATAAGATAGTGATTCCCCTTTTGCTGGCCTCCACCCTGAGCAGTTGCCACATCTACCGGACGTACGAAAGACCGGAAGCCATCACGGTGTCCGACAGCCTGTATCGTCAACCAGTAGCTATGGAAGACACTTCCTCGCTGGCTTCACTTTCGTGGAAGGAACTCTTCACTGACCCGCAACTGCAACAACTCATTGAGACGGGACTGGCTCATAATACAGACTTGAATATCGCCCGGCTCAAGGTGAAAGAGGCCGAAGCCTTGCTCATGAACTCACGGCTTTCATACCTGCCTTCCCTATCGCTCACTCCGCAAGGAACGATTACCAGTCTGGACGGCAGCAAATCCTCCAAGACTTACAATCTGGCAGTGTCTGCCGACTGGGAAATCGACCTTTTCGGCAAACTGCTGAATGCCAAGCGAGGGGCCCAGGCTGCACTCGAACAAAGTGAAGCCTATCGCCAGGCTGTACAGACCCAGCTGGTGGCTACCATTGCCAACAGTTACTACAGCCTGCTGATGCTGGACAAGCAACTGGACATCACACGGCGTACGGCAGAAACATGGACGGAAAGTCTGCGTACGATGAAAGCCCTGAAACGGGCCGGTCAAGCCACCGAAATGGCAGTAGCACAGACTGAAGCCAGCAAACTGTCCGTAGAAGCTTCAGTTGTTTCCATCGAACGCCAAATAAACGAAATGGAGAATGCACTTTCTACTCTGCTGGGCATGTCGCCACAGGAAGTAGGACGTTCCACACTTGAAGCACAACAGTTTCCCGACTCGCTTTCTACGGGAGTTCCACTGCAATTATTGAGCCGCCGCCCGGACGTACGCCAATGTGAAAACCAGCTGGCCGTGGCCTACTACACCACCAACTCCGCCCGCTCGGCTTTCTACCCCAGCATCACGCTGAGTGGTTCCGCCGGATGGACCAATGCAGCCGGTGCCGTCCTCACCAATCCGGGACAGTGGCTGCTTTCTGCCGTCGCTTCCCTCGTGCAACCGTTGTTTAATCGGGGAAAAAACATCGCGAACTTGAAAATAGCCAAAGCACAGCAGGAAGAAGCACTTCTGACCTTCCAGCAAAGTCTGCTCGATGCCGGAGCGGAAGTGAACGATGCACTGGTACAATGGCAGACCGCCCGCAAGCGTATCCAACTGGATGAACGTCAGTGTGCTTCCCTCCAATCCGCTCTTCGGAGTTCTGAACTGCTCATGAGGCACAGTTCCCAAAACTACCTGGAAGTGATTACGGCCCGACAAGCTTTGCTCCAGGCAGAGCTCGACACCACCACCGACCGTTTCGACGAGATACAGGGAGTCGTCAACCTGTATCATGCACTGGGAGGCGGATATTAAGACCCTATACCCTCATCTATCATAAGCAACCCCTTTCTCAAAACTCCGGTGGAGTAGAGAGAAAGGGGTTCATCGTTCAAACAAAAGATTGAATCTACTGATTCATTCAGCTTACACCCTGTTTTTCCCCATAATAATAGACAATTCAGTAATGGCCTTCCTTGTTCCCTTTTCTCAATAGGAATTCTTAACCTATTTTCTTTTCTTTACACAAAGAAAGGAGTTTTTCATTTCATATACACCACGGAAAACCGTGATTTCATCTACCGGATAAAAGCAAATGACAATCTATTTATAGCCTAATGAAAGGATAAATTCTCTGTTTCACACTGTGGGATACAAAAACCACAGTGTGGGATATATATTTCACAGTATGGGATACAAATTCCAAAGTGTGAAACAGAGAAGATATCGGTAGAAAGGAAAGAATATGCCAGTAGAAAGGAAAGAATAACTGAAGACCATAAAAAAAGGTCTATGGACCTCATGACAGTCCATAGACCTTTTATGCTGAATAGTAAACTTCAGTATTTGTGGCTTACCATACGTTCACACGTTTTTCCGGAGCTACGTACAACGGATCAGACGGTGTGATGTGGAAGGCATCATACCAAGCCTGGATGTGCGGCAACGCACCGTTCACACGCCATTTGCCCAAAGAGTGAGGATCTGACTTGGTGTACACGCGAATCTGCTCGTCGCGGATGTTGCCAGCCCACAAAGTAGCGTAGGCCAGGAAGAAACGCTGTTCTGGAGTGAAACCGTCTACCACACCCAGAGGTGCATCTTTCGTAGCATTCTGGAAGGCCAGATAAGCCACGTTCAAACCTCCGTGGTCGGCCAAGTTCTCGCCCAGCGTCAGCTCACCATTGGCATGCAAGCCCGGCAATACTTCGATATTGTTGAAGAAGTCCACCATCACCTGTGCACGTTCCTTGAAGCGGTCGGCATCACCCGGAGCCCACCAGTCGGTCAGGTTACCGTTCTTGTCGAACTGACGGCCTTGGTCGTCGAATCCGTGAGTCATTTCATGACCGATTACCACACCGATGGCACCGTAGTTGGCAGCATCGTCTGCTTCCATGTTGAAGAACGGCGGCTGAAGAATGGCAGCCGGGAAGCAGATTTCGTTGGTGGACGGATTGTAGTATGCGTTCACTGTCTGCGGAGTCATCAACCATTCGTCCTTGTCGACCGGCTTACCCAGACGGCTGTACATATCGTTGAAGCTCCATTCTGAAGCACGGCATACGTTGGCCCAATAAGAATCTTTCTTGATGTCCAGTTTGGAATAGTCTTTCCATTTGTCAGGATAACCTACTTTCACATGGAAAGCAGCCAGTTTTTCCTGTGCTTTCACCTTGGTACTGTCGCTCATCCAGTCCTGTGCATTGATACGTTCGCCCAAAGCAGTCTGTAAGTTCTTCACCAGCTTCACCATACGTTCCTTGGCCGCAGCCGGAAAGTATTTTTCCACGTACATTTCGCCTACCAGTTCACCCAGCATGCCGTTTACTGAGTTCACGGCACGTTTCCAGCGCGGCTGGTTTACCTGACGTCCGGACAATACCTTGCCGTAGAAATCAAAGCGGGCAGCCACGAAGTCATCGCTCAGGCAAGAAGCGGCTGCATCCAGCAAATTGTATTCCAAATATGACACATGTTTTGACACCGGCAGAGTGTTCATCAGACGAGCCACTTCCTGAATCGGTTCTACCTGTTCCACGTTCAGTTCGGCAGGAGCCTGAATGCCCAGTCCCTTTACATACGCATCCCAATCGATGCCGGAGATGGTCTTCTTCAGTTCGTCGAACGACATCTTGTGGTAGTTGGCTTCCGGATCACGAAGTTCTGTAGCACTGCGTGAAGCCTTGGCAATGGCTGTTTCGATTTCCATTACATCTGCCACCTTCTGCTGAGCTTCCGCTTCTGTGAAACCTGCCAGCTGGAACAGTTTGCCGATATATACCTTATATTGTTCACGGATGTTCTGCGTAATGCTGTCGTTGTCCAGATAATATTCCTTTTCACCCAAGTTGATACCGCCCTGTCCCATCTGGAAGATGTTCAGCGAGCTGTTCTTCGGGTCAGCATACACATAGCTGTGGAAATAAGTACCGATGCCGGCATGCGCCATCTCTGTCATCATCGGAATGATTTCACTCTTGTCTTTCAGAGCCGCAATCTTGTCCAGCATTGCTTTCACCGGTTCCGCACCCTGCTTGTTCAAGGTCACGCTATCCATGGCCATGTTGTACAAATCACCGATTTTCTGTGCGGCTGAACCTGCCGGATTGTTCTTCTGGGCAGCCAGTCCTTCAATCAGTTCACGCAACTGTTTCTGGCTGTTGTCGAACAACAGGTCGAATGTCCCATAACGGGAATATTCGGCAGTCAGCGGATGTGCTTCGTTCCAACCGCCACATGCATAACGGAAAAAGTCGGTTCCGGCAGCCACGGTCGTATCCATGTTTGCCAAATCGATGCCAGAAGTGCTTTTGGCTTCCTTCTGTCCGGCGCAGCTGGTCATCATGGCCAATGCCAATGCAGCTACGGTTACATAATTCTTTTTGTTCATAAGTGTATTATTTTAATTAAGTCTCAAATTATTCTTGCTTCATTTCTTCCAGTTCCGACAAGAGGGAAGTCCATTCGTCCTCCGCATCTGAAATCTGTTTCTTCAGCTGCTGATGCTGTTCATACAGTTTCATGTCGGACGCACCTTCCGGTGTGGCCATCTGCTGTTCCAGTTCCCCTACTTGGCCTTCCAGTTTTTCAATCTTCGCCTCACAGTCGGCCACCTGTTTCTCCAGCTTACGGATTTTCTTGTTCAGCTCTTTCTGGGCTTCATACGAAAGTTTGTTGTCACTGTCCACCGGCTCCTCTTTCTTTTCTGGAGCCACCTGCGGCGACTGGGACAACTGAAGTTCGTTCAGGCTCTCCATCTTCTTCTTTTGCAGGAAATCGTAAATGCCACCGATATGTTCTTTCACCAGACCGCCGCCAAACTCATAGACCTTGGTCACCAGTCCGTCGAGGAACTCACGGTCGTGCGATACCACGATGACGGTCCCATCGAATTCCTTTATCGCTTCCTTCAGCACGTCTTTCGAACGCATGTCCAAGTGGTTGGTCGGCTCATCCAGAATCAGGAAGTTCACCGGCTCCAGCAGTAGCTTAATCATGGCCAGACGGCTACGTTCTCCTCCCGACAGCACTTTCACCTTCTTTTCGGAGGCTTCTCCTCCAAACATAAAGGCACCCAGGATGTCACGTATCTTCAAACGGATATCTCCTTTCGCCACCCGGTCGATGGTGTCGAACACCGTCAGGTTCTCATCAAGCAGCTGGGCCTGGTTCTGGGCGAAATACCCAATCTGCACGTTATGTCCGATGGTCAGTTTCCCCTCGAAAGGAATTTCATCCATGATACACTTTACTAAAGTAGACTTACCTTCACCGTTCTTTCCCACAAACGCCACCTTTTCCCCGCGGTGAATGGTCAGGTTCACATCGTGAAACACCACGTGGTCGCCGTATGCTTTCTTCACATTCTCGCAAATCACCGGATAATTACCGGAACGGATGGAAGGAGGGAATTTCAGGCGAAGAGTAGAATTGTCCTCTTCGTCAATTTCGATAGGCACGATTTTTTCCAGCTGCTTGATGCGGCTCTGCACCTGTACAGCCTTCGTGGCCTTGTAACGGAAACGTTCAATGAAGTCTTCCGTGTCTTTTATCTCTTTCTGCTGGTTTTCGTACGCACGCAACTGTTGTTCGCGGCGTTCCTTACGCAGCACGACAAATTCATCGTAGGGTACTTTGTAATCGTATATCCGCCCGCAGGAGATTTCAATGGTACGGTTCGTCACGTTGTTAATGAAGGCCCGGTCATGGCTCACCAGCACTACGGCCCCTGAACTTGCTTTCAGGAAATTCTCCAGCCACTGGATACTCTCGATGTCCAGGTGGTTGGTCGGCTCGTCGAGCAAGAGCACATCCGGGCGGCGCAACAAAAGTTTCGCCAACTCAATACGCATACGCCATCCCCCACTGAACTCAGACGTCGGCCGGTCAAAATCGCTCCGGTTGAATCCCAATCCCGTCAGCGTACGCTCAATCTCTGCATGGTAGTTGGTACCTCCCATCATCAGGAAACGTTCGTTTTCGTGGGTAAAGCGCTCTATCAGTTCGTGATAACTCTCCGAATCATAATCCGTACGGTCGGCCAGCTCCTGGTTCATCTTTTCCAGCTTCTCCTGCATCTCGAAGATATGCTCAAAAGCCATCTCGGCTTCCGCCATCACCGTACGTGTATCGCTTAAAATCATCACCTGCGGCAAATACCCGATAGTAATGCCTCGCTGCACGGCCACCACCCCTTCCGTAGGCTGCTGCAATCCCGCCAGGATTTTCAGCATGGTGGATTTTCCGGCACCGTTCTTTCCGACCAGCGCGATGCGGTCTTTCTTGTTGATGACAAACGATACATCCTCAAACAGGGGAGTCGTTCCAAACTCCACCTTCAATCCTTCTATTGAAATCATGCGAATCTATTCTTCTACATTACAAAGTGACGGCAAAGTTACAATTTTCCGCGCACAGCAATGACAGACAAGCTGTTAATTTTTCAAAGCGTCGGACGTTCCTCCTACCTTACGCTGCAAATACAACTGATAGGAATTGACCACATTGTGCCATACGCTGTAGAATCCGGCAGCCACTGCCGTCACCGGAGTGAAGAAAGTATAACCCATCCAAATGGCGAATACGGTGTTTTTCTGCCCTAAAGCCTGTCCTGAACTGATGGAATCGCCATACTTACGCCCGGCTTTCTTTCCAAAATAGAACTGCAGACCACAGCACACCAGGGAAACGCCTCCCAATCCGGCCTGATACCAGAAAGACACGTCGCTGTGTACGATACTTTTTACCGTCACGCCAATGGCCAGAGTCAGGGCTACAGCCCACAAGTAGAATGACAGCTCATGATACTGTGCGATTTTGGCATGTACCTTCGGCAGAAGTACCCGCAATAGAATGGCAGCCAGAAACGGACAAAGCAACAACGGGAAGACCTTTCCTAAAATCAGGGTGAACGAACTACCGAAATTCAGTTCCGGATGCGGATGAACCAGCGGAAGCATCAACGGTACCAGAATGGCAGTCAGGATATTAATCAGAATAGTATAAGTGGTCAGATGGGCCGCATCTCCCCCTAATTTACGGGTGACCACTGCAGCTGCCGTAGCCGTGGGACAAATCAGACAAATCATCGCTCCTTCAACTAAAATGCGGGCCGGGAAATCTGGGAATATTACCAGCAGCAAACCCAAGACCACAAAACTGATTCCCTGAATCAGCAGCAAACGCAAATGCCAGGCACACAGCTTCAAATCGTGCAGACTAATTTTACAGAACGTGAGAAACAGCATCAGGAAAATCAACACCGGCTGCACAATGTCGATGGCACGGGTCACGAACGGTTTGGTCGGGGCAAGAAAAGGAATATTGACATACACAAAATATAGGATGACCCCCATTGCCATAGCAATCGGAAGCGTCCAGTTTTTACAAAAACGCAGAAAATTCATTTTTAATCCACTATGATGAAACAAATCAGAGAAATAGAATAAAAAAGGATTTGCAAATCCGGCCATCGACAGGCTACGGTTTGCAAATCCTTTGTATGGTCTTATGCTCCTCCCCAGGGGAAAGAACATATCTAGTGTCTCAATTATTTACAGTTACCCGTGCAACGAGGTTTGATTTGTTTGAAGAAATCATTACCCTTGTTGTCTACCAGGATAAATGCCGGGAAGTCTTCTACCTCAATCTTCCAGATAGCTTCCATACCCAGTTCCGGATATTCCACACATTCAATGCTCTTGATATTGTTCTGAGCCAGAATAGCAGCCGGACCACCGATAGAACCCAAGTAGAAACCACCGTGTTTCTTGCAGGCATCCGTCACAGCCTGGCTACGGTTACCTTTAGCCAACATAATCATAGAACCACCATGACTCTGGAACAGGTCTACATACGGGTCCATACGTCCGGCAGTTGTCGGTCCCATAGAACCGCAAGCCATGCCCTTCGGAGTCTTGGCCGGGCCAGCATAATAAATCGGATGATCCTTGATATACTGCGGCAGGTCTTCACCGCGATCCAGACGTTCTTTCAGTTTGGCATGAGCGATATCACGACCTACGATAATCGTACCGTTCAAAGAAAGACGGGTAGCGACCGGATACTTATCCAGTTCTGCCAGGATTTCCGGCATCGGACGGTTCAGGTCAATCTTCACGGCATTGCCTTCACCTGCCTGACGCAATTCTTCCGGAATCAGTTCGCCCGGATTTGAATCCAGCTTTTCAATCCAGATACCATCTTTATTGATTTTGCAACGGATGTTACGGTCGGCAGAGCAAGATACGCCCAGACCAACCGGACAAGAAGCACCGTGACGCGGCAGACGGATGATGCGCACATCGTGTGCATAATATTTACCACCGAACTGTGCACCCAAGCCAATGCGGTGAGCTTCTTCAAGCACTTGTTTTTCCAGTTCGATATCGCGGAATGCACGACCATATTCGTTACCTGTAGTAGGCAGTGTGTCATAGAAACGAGTAGAAGCCAGTTTCACAGTCAGCAGGTTCTTTTCAGCAGAAGTACCGCCAATCACGAAAGCGATGTGATAAGGAGGACAAGCAGCTGTACCCAAGGTCTTCATCTTTTCGACCAGGAACGGCACCAGCGTAGCCGGATTCAGGATAGCTTTCGTTTCCTGATACAAATAAGTCTTGTTGGCAGAACCACCACCCTTTGTAACGCAAAGGAATTCATACTCCATACCCTGAGTAGCTTCGATATCAATCTGAGCCGGCAGGTTGCAACGAGTATTCACCTCTTCGTACATGGTAAGCGGTGCATTCTGAGAATAACGCAGGTTTTCTTCTGTATAAGTTTTGTACACACCCAGAGAAAGCGCTTCTTCGTCACAATATCCGGTCCATACCTGCTGTCCTTTTTCACCGTGGATAATCGCCGTACCGGTATCCTGGCAGAAAGGAAGTACGCCCTTAGCTGCTACTTCTGCATTGCGCAGGAAAGTCAAGGCTACATACTTGTCGTTGTCGCTTGCTTCCGGATCAGTCAGAATCTTTGCGACCTGTTCGTTGTGAGAGCGGCGCAACATGAAAGAAACGTCGCGGAAAGCCGCATTGGCCATCGCTGTCAAACCTTCCTTTTCGATTTTCAGGATGGGTTTTCCTTCAAACTCGCTTACAGATACATAATCTTTGGTAAGCAAATAGTATTCAGTCGTATCTTTGCCACGTTCAAACATTGGCTGATACTTGAATTCGGGTGTTGCCATATTACATTAAATTAATTGTTAGTTATTGTGGACACAAAGTTACAAAGTATTATCGAAATTTTTCCTTAATTCATCCAAAAAGTTATCGGCAATCCGCTTTACTCTTCCACCGCACGAAGCAAATCTTTCTGCAACACGTCCACTCCCGGGAAACCCACATAGCGCGCCTGCAACTTTCCATCATGGCTGATAATCAGATAGGCAGGAATGCCAGTCACCCCATACGAACTGCAAAGGTAGTTCCATTGTGCGTCCGTCAGCCGGTAATGTACCCCTGTCATCTTGGAAAGGCTGGACTTCCAGATAGTCTCCGGCGAAGAAGGGCCGGTCAAGTAAATATACACAATGTCTTTGGAAGACAAACCTCTTTTCAGAGGTACCATGGCCTGCATGCTTTTCCGACACGGACCACACCAAGTGGCCCAGAAATCCACCAGAATAGCCCGACCTTTATGGGGTGCGATAATCCGCGGAAGGATATCAGCTCCTTCCACCTGCGTAGCCAGCGAAGCAATTATGGCTTCCTTGGTGGATTCTACCCGTGCCGCATTTAGTTGCAAAGCCTGTGCAACCGCTTCCACATACGTGCGAATTTCCGGGAAGTCCACTGTCTTGAGCACCTTCCGGTCATCCGAAGTCAAGGAAGAAGCAGCAAGCAAGTGCTCACACACCGGTCTGACTTTATCATAATCAGCCTTTAGCTTCGCTGCAATTTCCGATTGCTCCATCAATCCTTTTTCCACAGCCCGATATGCCTCCAAGGCTGATTTGTTTCCACAAGACAATTCCCGGTTTATCGTTTCGGCCTCTCCGTCAAACCAAGCCTTTTCCTTTTTCTCATAATGCTTTCCCAGCAAGTGAGAGGCCGACATACTCAGACGAGGCAGGTTGACATACACAGTCAATTCTTCTCCAGGAACCAAGAAAAGAGGTAAAACGGCCCCGTTCAGCCTCAATAAAGTCAGAGTAGGCTGCAACAAATCTGTTTCCAGATGAAAGAAACCATCCTGACGGACTTTTACCGGCACATTCCATTCCTTCGGGAAAAGACCATCGTCGTACACCAACTCCGGAAACAAAGACATCTTGGCTTCATATCCCAAAAGGTATCCGTTCACCACGGCCTTGCCAGCCGACAATCCCGGTTCGGGTAATTCATTCTGGCGGGCCGGATTTTCCGACGTCAGAAAGTTCGGCACATATACATAGGGCTCTTTCCGGCTCAACTGAATACCGAAGATGTTCCACCCCATTTCCGGTTCCACGAAATCCACCTCATGCACATCCGGCTGCAACGGTGCAAAAGAAAGGGTCACCTCCAATCTTCCGTCTTCTCCAATCACTTCCGGTTCTGTCACTCCGTCAATGGATATTTTATCCGCCTCGCGCAAACGGGCCACTACCCCATTCGCTCCTTTCAACATGGCCTGGGAAGAGATGACGAGCGGAGTGCCGGGCTTACCATACATCACCGCATCCACCTGCGTCTGTTCATCAGTCAGAATCATCCGCTTGAACTCTATTTCCGTGGTATTCGACAAGACAAAACCTGGAAACTCCAACACTTTCTTCCGCCCTGCCTGTACCTGTAAGCTCATCAGGCATAAACAAAGTAAACATATATATCCGTATATATTCTTCATACACAGGCCCTCCTGTATTTACAACAAATCCTTCAGACGTTCTATCAATTCGTTTCCAAGTGCAGTTTTCACCTTGATATGTTCAAGCACAGCCGTCACGAACGGATTACTTTCGAACACGCCCCGCACTTCTTCAAAGTCACGTACTTTTTCCTCGCTGCTTCCATCGGCCCCAAATCCAGTCATGGAGGTCAGCGAAAATTCTTTCTTGGCATCTTCATATACCATTTTATCGAGTCCAACCACTGCCTTTTGCCACTGGTGCACGATGGACACAATATCTGCTGCCGTCACTTCGTCGGCCTGCAAGCCGTAAAACTCCAGCATTTTTTCATAAGCCCACGTCCATTCATAGATGTAATAATGGGAGTGCATATCCGCAAAACGGCTGTGTATCTCATCTACAGATGTCAACCGCCCGCACTCAATATCCTCCATTAACCGTTCAATCTCGCTTTTCGGTGCAATCAATCCGGAGATATCGACCCATTCTCCCGTACCGACCGGAGTGTCCGGTAACAACCGTTTCCGGATTTCTTCATCAGAAGTAAAATGGATATTTTCCAAGCGCTTAATCACGGAATTACCCAAAAACTTGTGAATCGCCGTTTCGTAGAACTTAATTCCTTTGTTCAAGGAAGAGTTCTTGATCTTCGCGCTCTGATAGGAATAGATTTCCGAAGTCTCTCCCGATACCCGGGCCAACTCCTTCAGAATCCGGCATCCGGCCATCATCTTCTGAATGGTATACGGGCTCAGCAAGTTGTAATTAATCTGGTCCAACCGGTTCGGGTCTTTCCGCTTGTCACGTTTGGGCCATTTCTGCGCATCGCGAATGGTACCCACACTCCGCAAATTGACCCCCGGTACCAGATACGTGGTATTTTTCTCCTCTATCAAATAAGAAAAAGGCAGATTGGAAGTGTCCGGATGCGTTACATGACGCCCCATCACCAATGAAAAGGCACCAATACGAGCCGGCCACAACACATAAGAATCAGAGGTCGTCTTGGCCCCCCGTTCCAGCGTTCCCTGATGAATCGGCCCCAGCTTGTACATGTGATTGCTTTGGTTTGAACCCGAACCCGCATTCATGAACGAGAACATACCTGCAATCAATAAAGTCGATTTATGATGTGTCACCGTGAAAGGTCCTGCAAAAATGGCACAAGCCTCTCCGTTTTCTTCCTGACAGTTGCTGAAGAACAACGAATCGGAAGCCGAATACGTGTGTCCCAGATGACACGCCTGCCCCACAAAGCAGCGGGTCAGCATAGTACCATCTTCCACGTGAGAGCCACTTGAAATAATGAAATCATCGCACACCACTCCGTAACCGATATGCACCGGAGCCGCCTCATTACTGTTCACGCTTCCGTTCTTCAAACGCCCGGCCCCTTCCACCTGACAATAATCGCCAATCCGCACATTCTTGATGTAACCCGCATTAACAATCGTGACATGATGTCCAATCGTTCCCGTCTCCGAAGCATGCTCTTCTGAATAGGCCTCGATAATCTGCCGCATTTTCTCAATCAGCGCCGGACGATGGCGGTAAAGCGCCATGATATAGGCCTGATGGGCCGACAGACGGTCGTGTATGATCACCTCACGTCCTCCCGTTTCATTCAGGACCGAAACCTCCACCCCATTTCCAAAACGGCTCCGACAATCAACCAGAATAATATCCACATTCTCGATAAAGGTATCCTGTCCGATTTCGTAATTGGCAATATAATTCTTGACATTTTCAATATAACAATTATCCCCCACCGACACATTGTGCAGGGTAGCATAATACAATCCCGAATGCTTGGCTATCCCGCCTGCCAGTGTAAACTCTTTTTCAAAGACTCCCAGCCGTACTTTTCCCGAAAAGCGGGTATGATGGATATGATCTGTTCGGAAGCCCTCAGCCACTTCTACGCTCTTCCAGGCGGAAGCCACACAATGCTGTGCCTCCAGTCGCGCAATTTCTTCTTGTGTCAGTGAACGATAGTGTTGTGTCATCTTTTATCTTTTTGGTCGGTTATTCTTCGTCGTAGGTCTGATACAGAAAATCATTGTAAGGATATTTCTGCACATGCAGTTCCCTTACCTTTTTATATAATAGGTCGCGGAACTGTTCGATGTTGGTCTTCTCCCGGGCAGAAATGAAAATGCAGTTGTCGTTCAATTTCGCCATCCAAGTATGCATCAGTTCCTCCAACGTGATATTTTCTTTTGTCTTCGGAGTCAGGTCGTCTTCTGCCTTCTCCACATAGGTATAGGCATCCACCTTATTAAATACAATCATACTCGGTTTCCCACCTGCTCCCAAATCGGCAATGGTCTTTTCCACCACCTGAATCTGTTCTTCAAAATCCGGATGAGAAATATCAACCACGTGTACCAACAAATCAGCTTCACGCACCTCGTCCAACGTCGACTTGAACGAATCGACCAGGTCAGTCGGCAATTTCCGAATGAATCCAACCGTATCGGACAACAGGAAAGGAAGATTCTCGATAATCACCTTGCGCACTGTGGTGTCCAGCGTGGCGAACAGTTTGTTTTCCGCAAACACATCACTCTTTGCCAGCAGATTCATCAACGTAGATTTTCCCACATTGGTATATCCCACCAGCGCCACACGAATCAAGCGTCCGCGGTTCTTACGCTGAGTGGATTTCTGTGTATCAATTTCAGCCAGACGCTGCTTCAGCAAGGCCATTCGGTTCAAGATGATACGGCGGTCCATTTCCAGCTGAGTTTCACCCGGGCCGCGCAAACCCACGGAACCTTTACCACCTCCAGCACCGGAACCACCTCCCTGACGTTCCAAGTGTGTCCACAAACGCTGCAAACGCGGAAGCATGTATTTATATTGCGCCAGTTCCACCTGCGTCTTGGCATTGGCCGTCTGTGCCCGCATGGCAAAAATATCCAGGATTAATGAAGTACGGTCAAGTATTTTGACTTTCAGCTCATTTTCAATGTTACGGATTTGCTTCGCCGAGAGCTCGTCATCGAAAATCACCATTCCGATTTCAGTCTCCTCATTTTCATTCTGAACAGCCAAGTATTCTTTGATTTCCTGTAATTTACCCTTTCCTACATACGTCACAGAGTTAGGGGTGTCCAACTTCTGGGTGAAGCGTTTCACCACCTCCGCCCCTGCCGTCTCCGCCAGGAAAGCCAGTTCGTCCAAGTATTCATTGGTCTTACGTTCATTCTGAGTCTGGGTTATCAAACCCACCAGCGCAGCCTTTTCGGTCTGCGCATCCGATATCACAAATTCCTTCATTCAGTGTAAATCTAATTTCTATATGTCGCAAATATACAGAAAAAGAGCGCACCCCATTACAAGATGCGCTCTTTTTTATTTCATTAATCCCTACTTGTTCAAGTCCGGATTCATCAATTCCTCACTTTGCGGGATAGGCCAGATATAGCCGTTGCTCTGCGGGGTAATCTGTACTTTCCGCTCAAAGTTCGCTCCACGGCGCAACACGTCAATTCCACGCATTGCTTCACCGATAAACTCCAGACGACGTTCATTGTAAACAGCCTGCTTCAACCCCTCACCCGACAAGCGATCGATATCCAACTGATTGCTTGCTGCCGGCAAAGAACGGAAACGCACCTGTTTCAAGCATTCCCGAGCTTGTGCTTCATTCTCCGTTCCACCCAAGTTGACATAACATTCAGCCAGATTCAGCAAGGTTTCCGCATATCGGAAAATCGGAGCCCAGTCCAATTTTTGTGCCGCATCGGTAAACTTCATCAGCTGATTCTTGTCATTCTTCATCTGCACACGGGCATCTTCCACTGCATTGTAATTCGGCTTGCTCATAATACCATTTTCCATGTCTACCCACAGAATCGTATTCTTGGCATGATAATACTCAGCCAAACCCTGCTGCGTATTCGGACGGTTTGTTTCTTTCATCGGCAGAGAAAAAATCGTTTCATCCGTATAATAAGGTGCCTTAAACAAATCAGCAAACTTTGGAGTCAGTTCATAACCTGAAACCAATTTTCCGACCTTCACCGCTTCTGTCCAATTGTTCATCGCCATATACACACGCATTTTCAACATGTAGGCAGCCGCTTGTGTGGCACGTGTCACAGTCTCTTCGCTTGCTGCTGTCTTTACAGGCAGAGCATTGACATTCTCCAAATCTGAAAGAATCTGCTCGTACACTTCTTTCACCGTGGAACGCTTCAAGGCATTGTTTTCTCCGTCTTTTTCCGCTTTCAGGCGCAAAGGTACAGATTTCGCTTCCGGAGCAATCACATAAGGAGTAGCATATAAATTGTTCAAATAATAATAAGCAAAAGCACGTACAAACTTAGCCTCGGCCTTGTACTGTTCATATTTTTCACCAGCTACTTCCTTCGCCTTTTCTAATTCCTCTAAAAAAGTATTGGCACGGTTAATAGCCGCATACGCCATACTCCAAGTCACCGTGTTTTCTGCATCTGTTTTACCTACATTAAATTTATAGGTATTGGCCAGTGTGACGAGATTCGGATCTGCGTTCACAATATCCTCACTCCGGTTATCAAATACCAGATAGGTCTTGCCTCCCATAAAAGAATTCGACGCATCATTTTTTAACGAACCATACAATCCCAACATAGTTGCTTCCAGACGGTCTGCATTATTGTAAATGTCGCCCGGCTCAATGTACAAAGGTGGTTCCTGATCCAAGAAACTACTGCTACAGCTGCTCAATGCAGCTCCAGCCAACAAGATTGAATATACAATATATTTTTTCATTATAATCTGCGTTTTTTTAAGTCTAACAATCAAAATGCCAAGTTCACACCGAATGTGTATGTACGCGCCTGTGGCAATGTATTCTTATCCGTACCCGGAGCCAGCGTTGCATTTGTCGTGTTCGACATCACCTCCGGATCCATTCCCGAATAGCCTGTGAGAACGAACAAGTTCTGCACCTGCGCGTAAACACGCAGCTTGCTGATTCCGATTGCACTGGCCCAGTGTTTTGTATTGAAAGTATAACCCAAGGAAATATTCTTCAAACGCAAGTAATCTCCCTTCTCCACCCATTGCGTGATAGGCATGGCCGAACCATTGGAATAATTGTCACCATATATTGGTTTAGGGAACATCGCATTCTTTCTTTCCGGAGTCCAGTAGTTCTGAAGCACCTCCTTCGAATTGTTCCAATAACGCATGTCGCTGACAGTAGCCTTCGTACCATTATATATATAATTTCCACCCGAGAACTGGAAGAACAACGACAGGTCAAAGTTCTTGTAAGAGAAATTATTGCTCCATCCACCGTACCAAGTAGGCAAAGTATTACCACTGATGACAGGCTTTAGGGTCCCCTCATAAGGTGTTCCATCCTCATGCATCCAGCGTGCTTCAGAAGAATGGTCGTACAACAGGCGCTCCCCATTTTCACCATAGAACACGCGAAGTCCGGTTTCCGGATCCACTCCGCCAGTCGGTGTCAGATACAACTGACCGATAGATTTGCCGGGAACAGTTATGTTTGTAATTTCCACTCCGCTGGCATCCCCTTTGATGATATTTTCCAGACCGTTTGCCAAAGCAACCACCTTATTGCGAGTAGTTGTAATATTGAAGCTGGTATTCCATTTGAAAGGCCCGTCACGAAGGATATCCGCCGAAACAGTGATTTCCACTCCCGAATTGGTCATCTTTCCCGCATTGGTAGTCAGGATATTCCCCGGAAGCCCCTTTGAAGGAGCCTGCGGCACATCCAAAATCAAATCGGACGACTTGGTATAGAAATAATCGAAATCAATATCGATGCGATCAAGCACACGGGCACTGAAACCTACGTCATATTTTTCAGAAGATTCCCATTTCAGATTCGGGTCTGCAATTTTAGCCAGACGATAAGAGCCCTGAGAACCATAATAATAAGGTGAATAGAAAGAACGTGAAGCATAGTCACTGATGTTCGTATTACCGACAACTCCATAACTACCCTTTATTTTCAAATCATCCACCACATGCTTGAGTGGCTGGAAGAACCGTTCTTCCGACACGCGCCATGCAGCCGATACGCCGCCGAAGTTACCCCAGCGATTGTTCTTGCTCAATGCCGAAAGGCCATCACGACGGAAATTCACAGAAAGCATGTATTTGGAGGCAAAGTCATAATTGACACGTCCGAAGTAAGATACCATGGAACTCTTTGACAGGTCACCCGAAGCCGTGGCATTGGCATAAGTTCCCTGGAAATTGGTGAACTTATCATCCTGCAAGCCCGTACGAGCCGCATCCCATTCACTGTAACTGCTCTCCGTAGCTTCCATACCCACCAAGAAATTAAAATGGTGCCGGTTTGCCATCACATCATACGTAGCCGTATTGGTCCAAGTCCAGATACTGCTGTGCACAGCCGCATTGAAAGCATATCCTCCGTTATTCACTCCGTCACCATGATTCGGCGACCAGAAACGAGAATTCTCGATACGGGCATCATCAATATTATACTGCGTTTTCAAAACAAGTCCTTTCACCGGAGTCACTTCCGCAAAGAAGCTGCTCAGGATACGATTCACATCCACATTAGTCTTGTTACCCAGTTCCACCAATGCCACCGGGTTGGAGAATGTGTTCATCACTGCATTCGGTCCATACCCCAACACACCCAACGAGCGGTCATAATATCCTTTTCCGTTCTCATCATAAATAGGAATATTAGGGGAATTGGCCAAAGCCATACGGGGGAAACCTCCCACGGCAAAATTCGAGCCATTACGGGCTGCATCCACCTGAGCCGTAGAGCTGACATTCACACTCGAGTTCATGCCAATCTTCAACCAATCCGTCACCGTAGCCACGATGTTGGCTTTACCCCCCAAACGTTTGTAGCTGTCACCCACAACAATACCCTTCTGCGTATTGTAGTTGGCCGACATATAATACTTCACTTTTTCAGTACCGCCACTCACTGCTACAGTCTGGTCCTGTGTAAATCCATTCTGGAATACCGCATCTGCCCAATTAGAGTCTACCCCCGGCATCAAGTTGAACGCTTTGTCGCCAAAGGCCGGATTGGCGATGAATGTACGGTCCATTTTTGCCAGCTCGGCAGCCACATCCGTACCGTATGCATTACGAACCGCCATGTTCTTAAAGTCCACATACTCCTGCGCATTCATCATGTCGATGAACTTGGTACGATTGGAAAAACCCACAGAAGCGTCATACGTCACTTTCGCTTTCCCACTGCCACCCTGTTTGGTGGTAATCAGCACGACCCCGTTTGCAGCACGTGAACCATAAAGAGCTGCTGCTGCTGCATCCTTCAACACATCAATTGAAAGAATATCGGCTGGATTGATATCGGCCAACGCATTGGCGTTACCCAATCCTCCTCCCAAGTCACCCGACTGAATCGGCATACCGTCTACCACGTACAAAGGAGATGTACCTGAGGTAATTGAATTCACACCACGGATATGCACTACCGGTGCCTGGCCTACACCTCCTGAAGGAGTCGTCACATTCAAACCTGAAGCACGTCCCTGCATCATCTGGTCCAGACTGGTGTTGGGCACATCCTTCAACGCATCGTTACGGATAGAGGCCACCGAGGCTGTCACCGTGCGTGCACTCTGCGTACCATACGCCACTACAACCACTTCGTCCAAAGCCTGCGCATCCGACTTCAGCACCACATTTACCACCGACTTCACAGGTACTTCCTGACTCTGCAAGCCGATAAAAGAAACAACCAGGAATTTTGCCGAGGCCGGCACTCCAGTAATTGTAAAGTTTCCATCGATATCGGTCACTGTTCCTACAGTCGTACCCTTTACCAATACCGATGCGCCCACTACCGGCAGTCCGTCTTCATCGGACGTTACATTACCGGTCACTTGAGAAATCTGGGCATTAGACAGACCAATCCCTATCAGGAGAAAGGTCACGAACCACGTGATTTTTTTCTTCATAAAATCTCTCTTTAGTTTAGTTAAGTTAAACAAGTATGTTTTCACAAACGGGCTGCTAAAATAATAAACTAAGGAGAATAAGTCAAACAGAGGGTATTCTTACACTTATTCCATAGGCAGGAAACAAAATAATATTAAAAATAGATAAATAAATGATTCTTAAGGACTTGTATATATTTACCTATATTTATACAAACCGAATATAAATAAAATAAAATTGCATATATTTTGCATTATTAACAAGATGATTCATATAAAAAGACCATATTTTAATGGGATATTACCAAAGAAGGAGGTATATCCATGAAAAGATATACCTCCTTCTTCCTCTTAGTTTATCTTACGAATTACACTGAAGGTTGCGGAGCTGCCGGATTATTGTCGGCTTCCGTAATACCCTTGTTGGTTTCCATTTCACATTGTGGAATACGGTAAATCATAATCTGAGATTCCGGCTCCAGATTGAACTGAACGATAGCCGCATAGTTTGTTCCCTTACGAATGATTGGCTTCTTCAGACGCAGAATATCAAACAACGCGAAACCTTCACCCCATAACTCCATACGACGCTGCAACCAGATTTCATCCTGCATAGCTTCTGCAGAAGAAGCGTTGCATACGTATGACGGATTACGATAAGTCTTCACGAAATTCTCCAATGTCTGTTTAGCCGTAGGCAGGTCTCCAGACATTGCTTCACCTTCTGCCTTGATCAGATACATTTCTTCCACACGCATCAGTGGCCAGTCTTGTGAGTTAGTGGTATTACCCATTACATCCTGATACGGACCAAATTTCACATTGGTATAAGGAGCCAAACCAAAATAATCAATCACAGGAATACCTCCCACCGTTTTATTGTCCACCAAAGTAGAAGTTGTATCCGGAGAAATAAACCACTGTTTGCGGATATCTGTAGCAGGAATCTGATCATACAATGCAGAGCTTACATAACGGAAAGAACCCGTCAGTGTGGTATAACCGTTTCCAGTCAGTGAACACAAGTGAGAAGGCCAGTTGATAATACCTGTGGTAACCACATCATTATCTGGAGTAATCAACACTCCCCACAACCAAGAATCGGCAGAAGCTGAATTGAATGTCGGATTAGACACTTCGCTGAGCGACTGAGGTGTTCCACCTTCAATGGCTTTTGCTGCATCCTTCGCCGCGTCTGCCCAATTCTGCATCAACAAGTTTGCACGAGCTCGCAAACCATAAGCCGTAGCTTCATCTATTTTATCCTTTGATGAACCATTGTCATAACCAGCCAACAAGGTAACCGCCTCATTCAAATCTTTCATAATCTGGTCATAAACCTGCTGAACTGTCGCACGAGGATTGTTCTGCATCTCCTCTTCCGTCATATTCTCAGTGATAATAGGCACGCACAATGCATTTTCATGCCCTTTATAAGTAAACTGATAAATCTGAGCCAGGTTCATCAAATCGTATGCACGAGCCGCCAAGGCCTGTCCACGATAAACCAACATGGTTTCATCTTTCGTACCTTCCGTCAGCACAAGCACATCATTGGCAGTTTTCATATGATTGTAGAAAGTTTTCCAAATCAATTCATCTCCTGCACTTGTATAAAGACGGTCTGAATAATTCTGTGCTGTAGCAAACCAGTTATAACCTGAAGTTGTACAAGGCATATCCTGTCCACCCTGTTCCAGGAACTGACTTACAGCAGCTACTCCATAGTCATTATGATAGGTAGTAGCATCATCCGAAATCGTTCCGAATGTATTCAATTTCGCAGCCATCGCATTGACACCTGCCACAACCATGTTCGGACGCTTGCTTATAATTTCCTCGTTCTGCCCATCTCCAACATACTGGCCTTCCGGAAGCTTATCCAGGTCACAGGAAGCCAGACATAAGGCAGCACCTACGAATACCAAATATTTATTTGTCTTTTTCATACGTTCTAAAACATTTAATTAATTAGAAATTCAATGAGATACCACCGGAAATTGTACGAATCGGTGAGTACACATTATCCGCAGCTACATAACCCTGACGTGGGTCGAGACCTTTACGGGCAGTCAGTAAAGCTACGTTATCTGCGACGAAATACAAACGGATACCATCAATCTTAATCTTACGAGTCAAAGATTTCGGCAGTGTATAACCGAATGTAATATTCTGCAAGCTCAAATAATCGGAGCTTGTCAACCAACGGTCAGACATATTTGAGGTGTACAAATCCTGCACATTCATACGCGGAATATCTGTATTCTTGTTTTCCGGAGTCCATGCTCTCAACATATCCACATGCCATGCTGCTCCCTGTGCATCCGTACTCATCAAGCTCTGGTAAGTATAGTCCAAGATACGTCCGCCCAACTGGTAAGCAAATGCAATAGAGAAATCAAAGCCTTTGAAAGTCAAGCTTGTGCCAAATCCACCATATACTTTCGGCAGGATGTCACCCGTAGCAAAACGGTTAGAAGATGCTTCAGTATAAGATGTGGTTACAGTCTCACCTGCTTCATTCGGTTCCAGCAACGCCCATTGGCTCTCACCTGTTTCAGGGTTCACCCCTGCATACTTCGGCAAATACAACTGGTACATAGATTCACCTTCACGGTAAATACGTGATCCGTCAATCAACTGACCATTCAGTTCAGGAGCCAGCTCCAACACTTCATTCTTGAAGTGAGTCAAGTTAAAGTTCACATCCCAAGTAAAGTCTTTTGTACTGAAGATATTAGAGTTCAAATCCAATTCCACACCACGGTTGATCATAGAACCGACATTTTCCGGGAAACGAGAATATCCCATAGACGGAGACACCGGCTTAAAGTAAAGCATGTCAGTCGTCTTACGTGAGAAATACTCTACCGTACCGCTCAATTTGCCACCCCAGAAAGTAAAGTCAAAACCGGTATTGAAACTATGAGAAGTTTCCCATGTGATTTCCGGATTACCTTTATAATACAAAGAAGTAGCAAAGTCACTGTTACTGTTGGACAGTGTATATTGGTCCATGTAAGGATAATAGTTACGATACAAACCACCTTCATACATCAGGTTATCGTTACCTTGCAAACCGTAACTAATCTTGAATTTCAACATGTCAATCCAAGTCTGGTCTGCCAGGAAGGATTCCTTGTTCATCAGCCAACCTGCACCGATTGACCAGAAGTTACCCCAACGATTATCCGGATGGAACACTGAAGAAGCATCACGACGATAAGATCCGGAAACAAAGTATTTTCCATCATAATCATACTGCACGCGGAACAACCATCCTTCAGTAGCATAATTGTTGGTGTAAGAAGAGTTATTCTGGTTCAAGATACCATTGTTCAGTTCCGGTACATCCGGGTTATAGATTTTTTCACGTGAACCATACAAATATTGATATTTGTAGTTATAGTTTTCATAACCGGCCAACACATCCAAATTGTGTACATTATTGAATGTCTTGTTATAGGTCAGCAAATACTGCAAGTTGGTGCTGAATGTACGCTGAGAAGCTACACTTACAATACCACCCACACCACTGGTTTCTGAGTACTGTCCATAATATGGGTTGACCATATTGGTATAGCGCACGTTATTTGCATCTACACCTACATTGATTTTAGCCTTAATTCCACCCCAGATGTCAATATCAGCAAACCATTTGCCACTGACTACATCACCGGCATATCGCATCATATCCAGCATGTAGCTGGCCAGCGGATTGGCATTCGGAATCACATTGTCACGAGAGAAGTTCGTATCAGAACCGTAGTCATAACGTTTGTATCCTCTTTCATCTATCATGATATTGCCTTCTGCGTCGCGAATATACATCGGATAGATAGCACCCATGATATTGGCTGCATAAAATGCATTGGCATTGGATGAACCTCCTTCTGTATCCTGTTCACGGCTGTCGTAATGAGTAAATGACACATTACCTCCCAGTTTCAACCAAGGTTTCACCTGATAATCAGCCTTCAAACGAGCAGAGTAACGCTGGAATCCAGAGTTAGGAACGATACCTTGATCATCCAAGTAGCCGGCAGACATGTAATAGTTCATTTTTTCAGTAGCCCCACTGACACTCAGATTGTATTCCTGACGCATGTTGTTTTCAAACAATTCATCACTCCAGTTATCCGGTCTATAATAATATGTACCATCAGAATAACCCAAAGTAGCATTTGGATTCAATTTGCCATCCATGCCAATCAACTGTTCTCCGTTAGGTACGGTGAAAACCTGATATCCTAAATAAGATGAAGACAACATAGCCTGGTTAGCATATTTATTGGCTGCTACCAAATCACCCGCAGCTGCATATCCTTTCAGGTCACCATTGTAAATGGCAGAATAAGCCATTTCATAGAACTTGCCCGGATCCTGTACAGTCTCATAAGAAGGAACTCCACGCTTGTTGACACCCCATTTTGCATCGAATGTCACCCGTGCATCTCCCGTCTTACCACGTTTGGTAGTAATCAAAATGACACCGTTGGCACCACGGGCACCATACAATGCATTGGAAGCCGCATCCTTCAATACAGTCATAGACTCGATATCAGAAGAGTTGATAGCAGAGATTTCTCCATCATAAGGTACTCCATCCACTACATACAACGGCGTATTGCTTGCTGAAATAGACCCGATACCACGAATACGTACAGTAGCATCCTTACCTGGCTGACCTGTACTACTTGTAGTCTGTACACCCGCAACCTGACCAGCCAACGCATTCGTCACATTTGACGTCTGACGAGAAGTAATCTTTTCATTTTTGATTGTAGATGCAGAACCTGTGAAAGCTGATTTCTTTGCCGTACCGTAAGCCACAACCATCACTTCATCAAGCTGCTCTGAATCAGATTTCAACACCACTTTTACCATCGGAGCTATTTTCACTTCCTGTGACTGCATTCCGATGAAGGAAATGACCAAAGTTCCCGCGGAACTAGAACCATAAATAAACAACTGATAAACAATAGATTACAAAACTTTTAATCTATACACAGGCCACGACTAACCATTCGTAATGGTGAAAATTATATTGGTTTTCTACCTTGTTTTTACTTATAAAAATAGAAATCTAACAATATTAATTTATAACTTGTTCGTTATGTTCTACGTTTCGCATGTGGAAAACGTATGTTTCCCAATGCGAAAACGTACGTTTTTCTATAGGAAAACATACGTTTCTGCGTCGGGAAACATAAAATGTAACAAGATGTTATTCCATTACTGTCTATGTCTTTTCATGTTTTCCTATCTCCTTGATGAAATAGCCATATACCTTTATATATAGAATACTAGAATTTACATTTCTTCAGGTCCTTGATGATTGTACCGGAAAATATCTCGCTGTAACCTTGGGTAGTTTTCACACTTTGGTGCCCCAATAGCTTTTGAACGGTAGTGATTTGTGCTCCATTATATATCAGAAGCGTGGCATTAGTATGACGGGCAGTATGAAATGAGAAATGTTTGTCTATTTTCGCCATCACTCCTATTCTCTTCAGATCTTTATTGACCGATGAATTTGATTTCAGGTGAAAGAAATAATGTAAACTGTGCTTATATTCTTGTAAAATAAGAAGAGCTTTTCCTTGGAATAATAAATATAAAGGTATGCTAACTTCCGTATTGGTTTTCACAGTCTTAAACATCAACCATTTCTGACCTTTTACTTTTACTATATTTTTTTCATCAAGGTGTATGAAATCTGAATACCGAATCCCTGTATAACAGCAAAATAAAAAAGCTTTCAGACTATGAACCAACGACTCGGAAACAAGTGAAAGATCCAGCTGTTCCAACTTTCGGATTTCTTCAGGCAACAAGAAAGTGTGTTTGCTTTGCGTGGTTTTTATCTGGTAATTTTTGAAAGGATAGTGTTCTGCCATCATATATCCTCTTTTGATGGCTTCATTGACAAATGTTCTCAGCTGCCGTAAGTGTTTAGCAATTGTGTTAGTCTCATACATTCTTTGTCTCATGAAATTTTCAAATTCTTGAAGAAATGAATAGGTAATGTCTGCAAAGTCAATGGAGGGATAGAAATGATTTAACAAGTCTAGGGTAGTCAATAGATTCTTTTTTGTATTCTCTTTACGGGATGATTGTTCTACCCAGTTTCTACCAAAACGGAAAAACGTTATTTTTTCTGCTTGTGACTGTATCCTGAGATTTCGGAAAGCAGATAGGCTGACAGTGATGCCACGTTTCCAGTATTTCAATTCTTCCCATTGCAGTTCCAATAAAAATTCCTCCAGCATTCTATTCAGTTCTTCCGCTTGAGGATGGTGGATGATTTTGCTGTGATAACTATCCCACTGGTGAGGGTTTACATATATTCCTGACGAAATGTAAATTTTTTTACGGTTTTGATATACTTCCACTTGGATGAGAGCTTCTCCACGTCTGTTTAACTTCTTTTTACGGTTGTATACCAAACGGAAACGGATTTTGTTCATACTATGTGATTTTTTAAAGAATATGCAAATAATATGCAATTAAAAACGCTTTTATTACATATACATACCTAATTTGATTTAAATTAGAAGAAAGAAACTCATATATGGAAAAGATTTATATTTCGTTATAGCAAAAAATGTAACGGGTAAAAAAGCACAACAATTACTTAAGAAAAACACACTTTTGCGCAAAACCACTCCGGATAAGTGTTAAAAAGCAACTTTTTGGCGGATTTTTCTTGAAAAAGGTATAAATATTTAAAATTATATCACTACTTTTGCGTCTTGTTAGAGTGAATGAATTTTTATTAATGTAAAGTTAAACTTTAAGAGAGATTTTTATGAAAAGAAAATTGATGCTGTTAATGACCTGCCTGATGATAGGTATTGGTCTGGTAAACGCTCAGATTTCGAAAGTAACTGGTAATGTTACTTCTGAAGAAGATGGTTTACCTGTAGTGGGCGCATCAGTATTGGTAAAAGGTACTACTGTAGGTACTGTTACCGACATTGATGGTAATTTTACGTTGACTAACGTACCAAGTTCCGCGGGAACTTTGGTCATTTCCTTCATCGGAATGCAGGCGCAGGAAGTGAAGATCAAGCCTGTCGTAAAAGTGGCGTTGAAGTCTGATGCTGAACAGCTTGACGAAGTGGTAGTGACTGCAATGGGTATCAAACGAGACCGTAAAGCGTTGGGCTATGCAGCACAGGATTTAAAATCTGATGAATTAAGTAAAAGTGGTACAACTTCTTTGGCTAATGCTATTCAAGGTAAGTTGACTGGAGTTGAAGTCCGCCAGTCTTCTGGTGCACCGGGAGCTTCTTCACAAATTATTATCCGTGGTGCCCGTTCGTTTGATGGGAACAACCAGCCATTGTATGTCATTGATGGTATGCCGATTAATACTTCTGCCGACTTCGATACCGGAAGTTCTGTAACAGGTGCGAACTATGCCGACCGTAGCATTGATATCAATCCTGAGGATATTGAAACAATCAACGTACTTAAAGGACAGGCTGCTTCTGCCTTATACGGTATCCGTGCTTCCAACGGTGTGATTGTAATCACAACCAAACGTGGGGCAAAAAACAGCTTGAACAAACCAGCTGTCACTATCTCTACAAACTTAAGTGCTCAACGGGTGTCAAGAAAGTTTGAACGCCAGACAGTGTATGCACAGGGTGACAATATCAGTGCATATAACCCCTCTTCTTCCAGCACATGGGGACCTAAAATCAGCGATTTGCCTAACGATCCTGTTTATGGAGGTAATGCAAATAATGATTATACTGCTAAATATGGCATGCACGAAGGTCAATATTATAACACCCAGCGTGCAAAAGCGGGACTGGATGGTTGGACTACTCCTCAAATTTATGACAATGTAGGTGATTTCCTTGGTACAGGTTTCACTGAAAATACCAATGTGAACATATCTCAGAGCCTTAATGGAGTGAATTATTCATTTGGTCTGAACAACTCTTATCAGAATGGTATTATCCCATCTACTGGAATGAACCGTTGGGGAGCAAGAGGATTGGTTGACTGGAAAATCAATGATGAATGGAATACTGGTTTTTCTGCAAACTATTCTTCTACAAAGATTACTTCAGCTCCGGGTGCCAACGACGGTATCATGAATGTGGTTTATTCGGCTCCGGCAGAATATGACTTGAAAGGTATTCCGACCCATGCTCCGGGAGATGTCACCAATCAGGTATTGTTCCGTTCAACTTCTTTCGTGAACCCCTACTGGTGGGCAGACAACAATGAATACTTACAGCATACGAACCGTGTGTTCGGAAATGCTTACCTTGAATACCAACCCAAATTGAACTGGGGAGATGGATTTACATTGAAGTTCCGTGAACAGGCAGGTTTGGATATCTGGACATCCAACTATTCAGATGTAAGAGAAATGGGTTCAACCACTGCTTTGACCGGAGGTGATATTGAAAATTATGGTTCTCAGCACAACGTATTCAATAACTTGTTTACCATCAATTTTGACGGACGCTTCGGGAATGAAGACGAATGGGGTCTGAATATCATCTTAGGTAATGAATTCAATGATGAGAATATCCGTACCTGGGACTATTATGCAAGTAATTTCAATTTCCCCGGATTTACCACTATCGGAAATGCCACCAACCTGGCTTCTGCCACTGAATATACCAGACGGGAACGTACGGTCGGTTTCTTTGGAAGTGCATCTGTATCATGGAAAGACCAGCTGTATCTGACTGTGACAGGACGTAATGACTATGTATCTACAATGCCTAGAGGTAGCCGTAGCTTCTTCTATCCTTCTGTATCTTTGGGATGGGAATTCACCAAACTGCCTTTCCTTGAAGGTAACAGTGTAATCAACTATGGTAAATTAAGAGGTTCATTTGCACAAGTCGGTCAGGCTGGAAATTATTACAATAATTTCTATTATACCCCATCTTATGGCGGAGGTTTCTTAGCCTATACTCCGGTGTCTTATCCTCTTCCAAGCGGAGTTTCATCATACGTTCCCTACTATGTGGTCTATGATGAAAACCTCAAGCCACAGAACACCGTAAACTATGAAGCCGGTATCGATTTGCATCTGTTCAACAGCAGAATCAAAATGGAATATACGTATAGCTTACAGAACGTAAAAGACCAGATATTCTCTGTACCGACAGATGGAACAATCGGTTATCAGTATATGATGACCAATGCAGGAAAGATGCGTACACATGCGCATGAATTCTCTATCAATGCAGCTATTTTGCAGAGTAAAGATTATGACTTGAACTTAGGTATCAACTTCACTCGGATTATTAATAAGGTAGTAGAACTGGCTCCGGGTGTAGAATCTATCATGCTGGGTGGTTTTGTGGAACCGCAAATCAGAGCTCAGGCAGGATGTACATATCCGAACATTTATGGCGCTGCATTCAAACGTGACAATGAAGGAAACCTTCTCTTGCTTAACGGCCTGCCACAAGCTACAGGAGACAGTCAGAACTTGGGTAACTGTTCACCTGACTTCACCACAGGTATCACTTTCGGCGGACGTTACAAACGTCTTTCTTTGGAAACCACATGGAGCTGGCAGCAAGGTGGTAAAATGTATCATGGTACAAACATGACATTGAACTATTTCGGTGCAACCAAGGAATCTCTCAATTATCATGAAGGAACGATGGTGGCAGAAGGAATCGATGAAGCTACGGGAGAAAAGAATACGGTTGAGGTCAGCAAGCAAGCCTACTATCAGGCCTATTACAATATTTCTGAATCAGGTATCTATGATACCAGCTTCGTGAAATTGCGTGACGTCACACTGACTTACCAGTTGCCTAAGATGGGTATATTCGATATTTCAGTTTATGGATTTGCCCGTAATATCTTGGTTTGGGCCAACTTGCCTAATTTCGACCCGGAATCATCACAGGGTAACAATAACATGAGTGGATATTTTGAACGTTTCTCTGTGCCTAATACTTCAAGCTTTGGCGGTGGACTTACTATTAAATTTTAATATAAATACGATTCGAACATGAAGAAATATATATTATCCGTTTTGTCTGTTGCATTTCTCGGACTGACATCTTGTACCGAGGATATAATGGACGATATCAACAAAGATAATCAGCATCCTGCTCCCGAAAACGTGTCAGCCGCACTTCAGCTGACAGATGCAATCATGGCCACAGGTTTCAGCACCGTTTCTGGGGATTATGCTTTTTATCTCTCTTCTCTCAATGAGCAAGAAATTGGCGTAGGAAACAATCAGCTGATGAGAGCAGAACTGCGCAATTCCTCTGAATGGGCTGCGTCTACAACCTTTAATAATGTCTGGAATTCCACATACGGAAATCTGATGAATATCCGTCAGATGATTGAAAAAATCAATACCGGAACGCAAGGAAATGCTGGCAAATATGATTTGTTGGGTATGGCACAAGTTCTGGAAGCTCTGAATTTTGGAGTATTGACAGACATGCATGGAGATATTCCTTATAGCGAGGCTTTGCTGGGACAAGAAAATCTCCAGCCTAAACTGGATGCACAAAAGGATGTGTATGCTGGTATATTAAAGACATTGGAAGATGCTATCAGCAATCTTGAAAAAGGAAAAGATTTAAAGTCTGCCGGAAATCAAGACATTGCGTTTAAAAATGACAATGAACAATGGATGGCCACAGCATACGCTTTAAAGGCTCGCTATTTAATTCATCAACTGGCTGTAACCGAAGATAGAAATGCTTTATTGGCAGAGGTAAAGGCTGCCGCTGGGAAAGCTGTCGAACTGGGTTTCAAAGGATTCATGATTAAAGAATTCAACGGTGTTACTTGTGACAATCCCTGGAGCGCTTATCTATGGAGCAGATATTACATTGCTTCTTCAAAAACCGTTACGGATTTAATGGGTAGTGATGATCCTCGTTTTACTCATTACACTTATGAAACAGGAGAATCATATACTCCTGGAGATGAAGCTGCCGCACAAGTTGCCGACGGAAGTCTGGCTTTCCCGGAATGGTATGATTTAGGAACTCAACCTCTTCATCTGTTCAGCGTGTCTGAATTATATTTCATCTTGGCTGAAGCTAAATTACGCCTGAATGAAGATGCTACCAGTGAATTCCAAAAGGCTGTAACCGCTTCTATCAGTGAAATATTGGGATGGTGTGGAGATGATAGCGATGCCAGTGCTTACGTAAATTCATTGGGAACGCCGACGCTCAAGACGCTTTTTGAACAGAAGTACATTGCCCAATGTGCGGATGAGCAAGTGGAAACTTACAATGATTTACGCCGTCTGAAAGCAATGGGGGAAAGTTATGTAGTCCTGACCAACCCTTATAACACACAAGGAGGTGTCAATCGTTATCCGGAACGCTTGCCATACGGTAACAGTAGCGTGTTAAGCAATCCTAATATAAGCAGTGCGTATGGAGACGGATATTATATCTACTCTGAGAAAACATGGATAAACGGTGGCAAATAAAAAATAAGATTTAATCCACCACATAAAAATATACCAAAGGCTGTTTCAGTTTTCCTTGAGACGGCCTTTGGTCTTTTTTAGGAGACTTATCAAGACTTCATGCTGCGAATCACCCCACAGTAATTTCTATTTTCTAAACACAAAAAAACCGGAACCACAGTTACCTGCAGTCCCGGCCTTGCTATCAGTTTCCCTATTAGGATTATCAGAACAATTTAGAAGGATATTCACCAGCATCTACCAAAGCCTGAATCTTGTCAACCACACTCTGACGGTCGGCAGCGTAAGTCACACCGAACCACTTGGAAGTAGTATCCAGCACTTTTACTGTAGCAGTACCTTCATTGATCAGCTTATTGACCATCAACGGAATGAAGTATTCGCATTTCAGATTTTCAATATTAGCTTTCAGGAATTCTACGAAATAGTCTTCAGAATACTTGAAATAATCTGGAGTAAATCCCCACATATTCATTGAGACAGGAGTATTGTCTTCAATACCTACCCATTCGCCTTTTTCATCTTTGTAAGAAACCACGCCATTCACACGCATGATTTCAGTACGTTCTACTACGGTAGTCAAATGAGCATTTTCATCGGTAGAGCAAATACCACGGGCTACAGAACCACTATCTGACAATGTATTACCGACACGGAAACCAACCATGCAATAGTCGTTCTTTGCACCTTCCGGCAGTTCTGACAAGTATTTACCGATAACGGCAAAACTGTCACGGCCATAAAAGTCGTCAGCATTGATTACTGCAAACGGCTCCTTGATTACATCCTTACCCATCAATACGGCATGATTTGTGCCCCATGGCTTTGCACGACCTTCCGGACAAGTAAAACCTGCCGGCAAGTTGGTCAAGTCCTGGAATACGACTTCTACAGGAATATGATTTTCATATTTACTTACAATTTTCTCACGGAAATCTTTCTCAAAATCACGACGGATTACAAATACCAATTTCCCGAAACCACCACGAATTGCATCAAAAATTGAATAATCCATGATTGTTTCACCATTAGGACCCAGTCCGTCAAGTTGTTTCAAGCCACCGTAACGACTCCCCATACCGGCAGCCAATACAAATAAAGTTGGTTTCATATGTTGTATATAAATTAAGTAACTGCACAAAGGTAAATAAATAATGTGATTTCAGGCCACAGTTCATAAACAAAATGTATCAGTATTTGGTTCTTTTTTGTATATTCGCAATATCTAACTGCTCAACAGTGTATGAAAAAATATGTAAAATGGGGAGGGATTGCTTTAGCAAGTCCATTCATCCTTTTCATTATATTATGTATATTGATTTATATACCCCCTGTCCAGAACTTTATAGTGGACAAGGCCACCGCGTATGCCTCTGAGGCTACGGGAATGCAAATCTATATACAACGCATTTCTCTGTCATTTCCACTAAACTTGGTCGTACATGAAACAACGGTAAAGGACCAGAAAGATACTCTGCTGGACGTAGAAGAACTGACTGTGAAAATCCAGCTGCTTCCCCTGCTGAAAAAACAAATAGAAGTGGATGGAGTAGGCCTGAAAAATGCGTCTGTAAATACATCCAACTTAATTGAAGGGATGTCACTGAAAGGAAAACTGGGAGAGTTCTTCCTGAAATCGCATGGAGTGGACCTGACACCGGAAACAGCCATTCTCAATGAACTGACACTTAAGAATGCAAACCTGAAAATGTGTCTGGCCGATACCACCGCTCAGGATACGACTCAAAGTGAACCGACTTTCTGGAAATTCCGACTGGGAAAAATCGACCTGCACAATGTCAGCTTCCAGATGGATATGCCACTCGATACGATGAATTTCGGGATTGTGGTAAAAAACGCCTCTCTGCGTGACGGACTGGTTGACCTGCATAAAGAAGCTTATTCAGCCAATGAATTCAAACTGTTGAACAGCAGTTTATTCTATAATTCAGGAAATTCTGCTCCACTAGAGAAAGGTTTGGACCCTTCGCACATAGTGCTTTCCGATGTGAATCTGCAACTGGATTCCCTCTATTATCAAGGCAACAATATCCGTGCTTTACTACATCAATTTGAATTAAAAGAGCGATCCGGACTGGAAATTACTTCCTCTGAAGGAAAATTGCAAGCAGACGACAAGGCAATCCGTGTGCCCGGACTGCAAATCAAAACAACCAATTCTTTCATTGCTTTCAACGCCACTGCCGACTGGTCTGTGACCGAACAAAATCAAGACGGAGTAGTAGAAGGACAATTAATGGCTGAAATCGGGAAAACCGATTTGTTCAAACTTATTCCCGACATGCCGAAAGAATTTATCCAAGCGTTTCCGTCTGCCCCATTACAAATCCGCATGGACATAAACGGAACCCTACAAAATTTAAATTTGGCAACGTGTCAGATGAAAATTGCAGATTGTTTCCGAATGGAAGCCAACGGTACAATCAAACATGTACTTGACAGTATCTCCAGAGAAGGTGTCATCAATCTGAATACAAATTTCTACCGGATGAATTTTCTGGAAAGCCTGACAGGAGGTCTGTTGATTCCCTCAGGAACGCAACTCCAAGGTAAAGCACAAATGAAAGGAAATGAGCTGCAGGCAGAAACCCGATTGAGTCACGAGGAAGGCTCTATCGAACTGGATGGAAAGTATAATCTTCAGACAGAAGCGTATCAGGCCGATTTAAATATAGACCAACTGAATCTGCATTATTTCATGCCGATGGATTCCATATTTGGACTATCCGCACAAGCACACATTAAGGGAGAAGGATTTGACTTTTTCTCTCCTCACACTTGGCTAAAAGCAGATGCCTCACTTTCTCACCTGCAATATGCCTCACACACCCTTTCTGGAGTGCAACTTCAAGCTGGACTCAAAAACTCCCAAGCGAACATGACACTGAACATAAAAGACAATGTCATGCAAATTTCCTCTCAGCTGGATGCCTCATTGAATCCGTCACGCGTTAAAGCAGACGGACTGATTCAAATAGCAGATTTAGACTTGTATGGAATGGGGCTGGTCAAAACTCCTTTTAAGACTGCGAGCAACATTGACCTTCATTTGAATACCAATATGAAGAAAAGCCATGGAATACGAGTATCCATCAAAGATATCCAATTAATTACGGAAAAACAGACTTATAAGACCAAAGACCTTCACATGGGCTTTACCACGGCACGCGATTCCATTCATAGCTTCGTCAATGCCGGTGATTTGACTTTCCTGTTCCGAAGCAAAGGAGGAATTGACGAGCTGGGCTACCAGTTCAACAAGCTGACACAGGCATTTGATACTCAATGGAAAAACAGGCATATCGACCCTGCCCTGCTGAGAGAGTTATTACCTAATGCCCAACTTCGTATTTTTGCAGGGAAAGACAATCCGGTATCCAACACACTGGCCATCCGGAAAATTAATTTCGACCGCATAAATGTAAACGTACAGACTTCTCCTGAAAACGGTTTGAATGCAAGCATGAATCTATACGGATTAAGGACCGACAGTCTGGCCCTTGACACGATATTCTTCAATGCGTCACAGCAGACCGAGAAAATCATACTCAGCAGTGGTATCATTGCGAACGACAAACCTTTCCAAGAAGCTTTTGACATCACCCTTAACGGAGATGTGGATACGAATAAAATAAATGCAACCATAGAATATCTGAATGGGAAAAAGGAATGTGGAGTCAATATCGGTATGACAGCCGGATTGCAGAAAAAAGGTATCAGTCTGCATATCAACCCCTTCGACCCAACACTGGTGTACCGAAAATTTACAGTAAATCCTGACAACTACATCTATCTGAGAGACGACGGACGTATTCTAGCCGACCTTTCCATCCATGACGAAATGCGTACAGGTATCAGTCTTTATTCTACTCCCGACTCTACGGCACAACAGGATCTTACCCTTACATTAAGCCAGATTAATATTGGAGAATTCAAACGGGTCATTCCTTACATGCCGGATATCAGCGGCGTCATCAATGCCGAGGCACATTACGTGCAAACTGACGGCACAGACATGATTTCGCTGGAAAACAGTATAGACCAGCTGACCTACAACGGTATCGAACTGGGTAACTGGTCTTTGAGTGCGGTTTATCTGCCTAAAGAAAGTGGAGAACAAAGTATTAATGGCTTCATTACCCGAAACAATCAGGAAGTTGCCAGTATAGACGGTTCTTATTTCCCGGCAAAAGAAGAAGGCGACGACCATATCAATGCAGAAATGGCTTTACACCATTTCCCGCTGGAAATTGCCAATTCTTTCATACCCGACCAGATGGCTATTTTAAGTGGAGACGTAGACGGAACCATGAAAGTCTCGGGTAACAGTGCCAGTCCTTTAATGAACGGACAAATCAACTTGGACAGTGTGAACATCTACATTCCGCAAGCTTCCCTGAATCTCCGTTTTGATGACAGACCAGTGGAGGTGAAAGATAGCAAGCTCACATTCAACCGATTTAAGATTTTCACAAAAGGGAAAACACCGTTTACCATTGACGGAAGCGTAGATATGGCAGACCTCAGTCAAATGAAAATGGATTTGAAAATGGATGCCAACAACTTTGAGCTGCTGAATGCCAAACAAACCAAGCGTTCACTCGTATTCGGAAAACTATACGTAGACTTCCATTCTACACTCAAAGGAACTCCGGACAACATGACAATACGTGGGAATATGAATATTTTAGGTAACAGTGACTTTACATACATCTTGCAGGATTCTCCGCTGACCGTGGAGGACAAACTGGGAGAAACGGTTACCTTCATGAACTTCAGTGATACAACTACTGTGAACCGAAGAATATTACCGGCCCTGACATTGGGAGGTATCGACATGTTGATGACTCTCCACATTGATGAAGCCGTACAATGCCGGGTCAATCTGGATGAGAAAGGAAGCAACTATATGTATTTTGAAGGAGGGGGCGACTTGTCCTTCCAATACACTCCTGCTGGAAGTATCATATTAAGCGGAAAATATTCTCTTCTGAGCGGAGAAATGAAGTACCAGCTGCCTATCATTCAGCTGAAAACCTTCCACATACAAAGCGGAAGCTATATACAGTGGAGTGGAAATGCCATGAATCCGCAACTGAACATCAAGGCAACGGAAAGGGTACGTTCATCTGTGGCACAAGAAGGACAGGCTTCACGCATGGTCAATTTCGATGTAGGCGTAAATATTACCAACACATTGGAGGACTTGGGATTTACCTTCATCATCGATGCACCGGAAGACGGAACCATGCAGAACGAACTGGCTTCCATGTCGGCCGAAGACAAGAATAAGGTGGCTGTCACCATGCTGGTGACAGGCATGTACCTGACAGAGGGAAGCACATTAGGAGGTGGAGGCGGAAGCAGCGTAATGAACTCATTCCTGCAAGACCAGATTTCGAAAGTGGCCGGAAGTGCCCTCAAAACCATCGACGTGAACTTCGGCATCGAAACCAACAATGGTGAAGAAACCGGACAGACGAGCACGGACTACAACTTCCAATTTGCCAAACGGTTCTGGAACAACCGTATCCGGGTGGTCATCGGTGGAAAAGTTTCAACAGGAAACAATGTGCAGCAGGATGAGTCCTTCATCGACAATATTTCATTGGAGTATCGTCTGGATAACAGTGGAACACGGTATGTAAAGCTTTTCCACGACAAGAATTATGAAAGTATCCTCGATGGAGAAGTAACTGAAACAGGCGTAGGTATCGTATTGCGCAAGAAAGTAAGCAAAGTAGGTGAATTGTTTATTTTCAGGAAAAAAGAAAAAGCACCCGTTGAAGCTGTAAAAAAAGAGGAAGATGAAAATGAAGATGAAAATAAAGATAAATAGCCGTTTCCTGACAGGACTTCTGCTGCTTGTAGTGATGGTTGCATGCTCTACCACCAAACATCTGCCGGAGGATGAGTTGCTCTACATCGGAACTCCTTCCCCAAAGATTGAAGGATACAATCCGGAAGATGAAGGCGAAGCAACACTGGAAGAAGTGCAAGGAGCCTTGAATGTGGCACCGAACAATTCATTTTTCGGTAGCCCGAACCTTCGTATCCCCTTCCCTCTCGGATTATGGGTATATAACCGTTTTGAACGTTACGAAAAAGGTATCGGAAAATGGATTTTCAAGAAACTGGCTGCCGACCCGATCTATGTGTCGACCGTCAACCCGGAAACCCGTACCAAGGTAGCCAGCAACCTGCTGCGTGAAAACGGTTTCTTTCAAGGAAACGTAACGGTAAAAGTCGATACGGCCAAAAATCCCAAGAAAGCCAAACTGCTGTACACTATTTACACAGGACAACGCTACAAGCTGGATTCCATAAGCTACGTGGGATTCTCCGGTAAAGCGGATACGCTGATTCAAAAATCCTATGAGGAACGTCTGCTCAAAAGGGAAGATGAGTTTTCCGTCAGCAAACTGGACGAAGAAAGGAACCGGCTGGTAGAACTGTTCCGCAACAACGGATATTACTATTATCGTTCCGATTTTATCACATTCTTGGCCGACACACTGATTCGCCCGGGATATGTCAACTTAAAAATCGTACAGAAACAAAATATCCCGGAAGACGGATTGCGTACATACTATATCGGGAATACAAAAATCAATTTGATTGGATACAATGGAGAACAGCCGGAAGATTCCCTGAATTTTCATAACTTTACCATTAATTATGCCGGGAAAAGACCTGGCATACGGTATGGAGTGCTTCGCCGACGTTTCCTCTACCGTAGTGGAGAAACGTACTCACAAGTCCGCCAAAACTACACACAACAAGCTTTGTCAAGACTGGGGGTATTCAAATTCAATGACTTCAAATATACGCCCCGCCCGGGAACAGATACACTGGACATTGACGTCAATGCGATGTTCGACTTGCCTTACGACAGCGAACTGGAATTGAACGTTACCACCAAAAGTACCAAACAGACAGGCCCTGGAGCCAAATTCAATCTTTCCAAAAAGAACTTCAAGCGGATGGGAGCTTCATTGAACCTGGAATTGTCAGGGTCTTACGAATGGCAAACCAGCTCTACGGTAGACGGTGAAAGTTCCGTGATGAACTCATACGAATTAGGAGCGGCACTGTCACTGAACTTTCCCCGACTGATTCTTCCGTGGATACGAAACCGGATAGACCCGTTCCGCTTCCCGTCGGAAACTAATTTCAAGATTTATGCCGAGCAACTAAATCGTGCCCGTTATTTCAAGATGTTATCATTCGGAGGAACCGTGTCCTATAGTTTCCAACCCAAACGTAGCATCAAGCATACGGTCACACCGCTGCATCTGGCCTTCAACACCCTGCAAAACCGTACAGCCCGCTTTGACTCTATCGCCAATGCCAACCCGATGCTGTTCCATAGTTTAGATGACCAGTTTATTCCTTCGCTGACTTACACCGTAACCTACGACAACAGTTACCGGAAAAAGAAAAACCAAGTATGGTGGGAAAACTCACTGACCTCGGCCGGTAACGTAACTTCCATGATTTATGCCGCCTTCGGACAAAAATTCAGCACCAAAGAAAAGAAACTGTTGGGAACCCCGTTCGCACAGTTTCTGAAATACTCTTCAGAAGTCAGGTTTCTGCACCATATCAGTGAGAAACAGCAAGTGGCCGCACGCCTCATGGGAGGAGTCATTTGGGCATACGGAAACAAGACCATCGCCCCCTATAGCGAACAATTCTATGTGGGAGGTGCCAACAGTATCCGTGCCTTTACGGTCCGCTCCATTGGACCCGGAAGATTCCACCCCACGAATACTGCCAGCTATTCCTATGTGGATGAAACCGGTGATATCAAACTGGAGGCCAATCTAGAATACCGTTTCCGCATTCTGTCGAATTTCATGGGAGGCAATCTGAACGGTGCCACTTTCCTAGATGCCGGCAACGTATGGTTGATGCGCAAAGACGAAGCCCGTCCGGGAGCAGAATTCAGTCTGGATAACTTCTTCGACAGCATCGCACTCGGAACAGGAGTCGGACTACGCTACGACCTCTCCTTCCTCATCCTGCGTTTGGACTTTGGAATCGCCCTGCATGTACCTTACGAAACAGGCAAAAAAGGATATTACAATATCCCCCGATTCAAGGATGGAATGGGAATACATTTTGCCATCGGTTATCCATTCTAAGGTTCAGCTATCACTTCAACAAGAAAATTTAATGTAAATACAGATTCATGGTTCAAAATAATTGTCTACCTTTGCACCGTTTTTGAAGGTATTAAGGTTTTTTTGGAATGAATAAGTGGAAGATTTTTGCTTTTTTCTCAATCCTCACTCTTATGACATTATTCATAAGAGGCAGCCTTTATACACTCCATCCAGACTTCCGGCAAGAAGCAGATGCAGCAACAAAAGAACAGACAGCAAGCTTCATCCATCCGCAGACTGATCATACAGCCTCAAAAGCAGTAGACCATTTGATTTCCAACGGAAAAGCAAATATTCCACATAAATTTCTGTGTGTACAGGCACAAAAAGAATTTGACGGGAAGTTTTTCCTGACGGCTTGCTGGACAAGAGAATATCTGACACACAGACCTCCTCTTTATTTACATATCTCCTATCAAAGGCATTCTAAACACCCTTATACGCATTTAAATAGAATCTACTATTTATATACTCTCGAAAAAATCCTGATTTAATACTATCTAAGATTCTTTACTGACCCGGCCACACCAGTTGACAAACAGAGGTTTGACGTATCGGGACAGTCATTCTATTTATGTATCATCAAAAATTCTTAGATATATGTTTTTTACATCTATTATTGTAGTCATTCTGACAGCCGTCGTGCTGGTCGCTGCGGCCATGGCCATTGCCAAGCTATTGGCTCCACGGTCGTTCAATCCGCAGAAAGGAGAGCCCTACGAATGCGGTATTCCCACCCGCGGAGAATCGTGGGTGCAGTTCCGTGCAGGTTACTACCTGTTCGCCATCCTGTTCCTGATGTTCGACATCGAAACCGTGTTTCTCTTTCCGTGGGCAGTAGTGGCCAGCCGGGTAGGAACGTACGCACTGGTCAGTGTAGCCTTCTTCCTGGTTGTCTTAATTTTAGGCCTGGCATACGCCTGGCGGAAAGGAGCACTTGAATGGAAGTAAAGAAAGCCACCTCCATCCGTTCGATGAAGTATGAAGACTTCAAGAACAACGATTACTTAGAAGATATGGTGCGCCGCCTGAACATGGACGGGGCAGGTATCATTTTAGGCACAGTAGACGAACTGATCAACTGGGGACGGAGCAATTCGCTGTGGAGCCTCACCTTCGGAACCAGCTGCTGCGCCATCGAGTTCATGGCCTTGGGTGCCGCCCGCTATGACATGGCCCGCTTCGGATTTGAGGTAACCCGTAACTCCCCGCGTCAGGCCGACATGATCATGGTGCTGGGAACCATTACCTACAAGATGGCTCCGGTGCTGAAACGTCTGTACGACCAAATGGCCGAACCCAAGTACGTGGTGGCCGTGGGCGGATGTACCATTTCCGGGGGGCCGTTCATCAAATCTTATCACGTGGTGAACGGCATCGACAAGATCATCCCCGTCGACGTGTACATTCCGGGATGTCCTCCGCGGCCCGAAGCCTTCTTCTACGGCATGATGCAGCTGCAGCGCAAAATCAAGGTGGAACGCTTCTTAGGAGGCGTGAACCGCAAGGAAAAAGAGGAATCAACCAAGTAAAAAAAGAAAATGCAAATGGAAATTGAAAAAATAAAACGCACGGCTCCCGAAGCGGAAATCTGTCCCTCGGGTGAAACGGTGGTGAAGATACCGGCCGACAGGCTGCATGCCACAGCCCAAGCCTTGCATGACGACAAGGAGGAGCCCATGGATTTCCTGCGTGACATCGTGGGAATGGACTGGGGGGAAGAAGGACTGGGTGCACTCTATCTTTTGGAATCTACCCGCACAGGCGCCCGAATCATCCTCAAATCAGTGGCGCCCGACCGTGAAAAGGCGTTCCTGCCTACGGTGAGCGACCTGTGGAAAACGGCGCTCATCAAGGAGCGTGAGGTGTACGACTTCTTCGGCATCGTCTTCCTGAACCATCCGGACATGCGCCGCATCTTCCTGCGCGAGGACTGGAAAGGTTATCCCATGCGCAAGGATTATGACATGAACTCCAATCCGCTGCAGATGGACAACGAGGAGAACGCCGACCTGACCGACGAGTACTTCCTCCGCCCGGACGGCACGCTGGAGGGACGCAAGAACGTAGTGTTCGGCCAGGACGATTTCGTGGTGAACATCGGTCCGCAGCACCCGTCCACGCACGGGGTGTTGCGTATGCGTACTTCTCTCGACGGTGAAAATATCCGCAAGATCGACCCGATTTTGGGTTATATCCACCGGGGCATCGAAAAGATGAACGAAAGCCTGACTTATCCGCAGACGCTGGCGCTGACCGACCGTCTGGACTACCTGAGCGCGCACCAGAACCGTCACGCCCTGTGCATGTGCATCGAAAAGGCGGCGGGCATCGAGGTGCCGGAGCGTGCCCAGTACATCCGTACTATCATGGACGAGCTGCAACGTCTCGATTCTCACCTGCTGTTCTACTCCTGCCTGGTGATGGATATGGGCGGACTGACGCCGTTCTTCTACGGGTTCCGTGAGCGTGAGATGATTCTGGATATCTTTGAGGAGACCACGGGCGGCCGTCTGATTCAGAACTACAACATGATCGGGGGTGTGCAGGCCGACATCCATCCTACCTTCCAGCAGAAGGTGAAGGAATTCATCAAGCACCTGCGCAGCGTGATCCAGGACTATCACGACATCTTCACGACCAATGTCATCGCCGACACCCGTCTGAAGGGCGTGGGAATCCTCTCGAAGGAGGATGCCATCTCGCTGGGCTGCACGGGAGGCACCGGACGTGCTTCGGGATGGGCCAACGACGTGCGCAAGCATCATCCGTATGCCCTGTATGACAAGGTGGACTTCAAGGAAATCACGTATACGGAAGGCGACTCCTTCGCCCGCTACATGGTGCGTATGGACGAAATCATGGAATCTTGCCACATCATCGAACAGTTGATTGACAACATTCCGGAAGGGGAATTCCGCGCCAAGACGAAACCGATTATCAAGTTGCCGGAAGGCGTGTTCACTTCCTCGGTAGAAACCAGCCGTGGAGAGTTCGATGTCGTGCTCGAAAGCCATGGAGACAAAGTGCCTTACCGTCTGCACTACCGGTCTACGGGTCTGCCGCTGGTACACGCCATGGATACTATCTGCCGCGGTACCAAGATTGCCGACCTGATTGCCATCGGCGGTACGCTCGACTTTGTCATTCCCGACATCGACCGATAAGATTTCGACTGAAAGGTGAACAACCCTCACTGTAAAACTGAAAAATTGAAAGAAATATGTTTTTAGATTATTATAACTTCAGCCCGCTGCTCATGCAGATTCATGCCTTTCTGTGCAGTCTCATGCCCGAGTGGCTGGCACTTACATTGGAAGGCCTCGTGGTCGGCGTGTTCATTCTCGTCATGTACGCCGTACTGGCCATCATCCTTATCTATATGGAGCGTAAAGTCTGTGCGGCTTTCCAGTGCCGTATCGGTCCGAACCGTGTAGGAGGAAAGGGCGGACTGTTGCAGGTTCCGGCCGACGTGTTGAAAATCCTGACCAAGGAAATCATCAGCCTGAAGAACTCCGACCATTTCCTGTACAACCTGGCGCCGTTCCTCGTCATCCTGGCTTCTATCCTCACCTTCTCCTGCCTGCCGTGGAACAAGGGAGGAGAAATCCTGCACATGAACATCGGTATCTTCTTCGTGCTGGCAGCTTCTTCCATCGGCGTACTGGGTATCCTGCTGGCCGGATGGAGTAGTAACAGCAAATATACGCTGATTGGTGCCGTACGAAGTGGTGCCATGATTATCAGTTACGAACTTTCCATCGGTCTCAGCGTGTTGACCATGGTGGTTATGAGCGGTGCCATGGACATCCAGACCATCGTAGAAGGACAGGCCAACGGATGGAACATCTTCAAGGGACACATCCCGGCCATCATGGCGTTCATCATCTACCTGATTGCGGGTAATGCGGAAGCCAACCGTGGCCCGTTCGACTTGGCCGAAGCAGAACAGGAACTGACCGCCGGATACCATACGGAATATTCCGGTATGCACTTCGGATTCTTCTACCTGGCCGAATACCTGAACCTGTTCATCACGGCCGGTATCGCCACCACCCTCTTCCTGGGCGGCTGGATGCCGTTACACATTGCCGGACTCGACGGCCTGAACCTGGTGATGGACTACATCCCCGGCTTTGTCTGGTTCATGGGAAAGACCTTCCTCATCGTCTTCCTGCTGATGTGGATTCGCTGGACCTTCCCGCGTCTGCGTATCGACCAGGTGCTCACCCTGGAGTGGAAATATCTGATGCCGCTGTCACTGGTGGTTTTGTTACTGATGACCGTATGCAAAGTATGCGGCCTGACATTTTGATTAAAATTTTTTGAATATGAATGCATTGGAAGAATATTTGAAAGGATACGTCAGCGGAGTAAAGAGTCTACTGGTAGGTATGCGCACCTCCATGAAGGTGTTCTGCCAGAAGAAAATAACCGAACAGTATCCGGAAAACCGCCATACCACTCTCCATATTCCGGAACGCCACAGAGCCATGCTCGAAATGCCGGTCGATGAAAACGGCAACAACCGTTGCATCGCCTGCGGCCTGTGCCAGATGAACTGTCCGAACGGCACCATCCGCCTGACCACGGAAATGCGCGAGACGGAAGACGGCAAGAAGAAAAAAGTACTGGTGAAATACGAGTATAACTTAGGTTCCTGCATGTTCTGCATGCTGTGCGTCAATGCCTGCCCGCACGATGCCATCCGGTTCACGAATGACTTCGAAAACGCAGTATTCCAGAAAGAGAAACTCGTAATGACACTCAACAAGAAATAAATAAAACGAAACGGATATGAGTCTATCACTTCAAGAAATCGTATTTTACATCGTAGGTGCCTGTATCATTGTCAGCTCCATCCTGGCTGTCACTACAGGAAGACTGCTGCGCGCGGCCACTTACCTGCTGTTCGTGCTCTTCGGCACAGGAGCCATCTACGGAATTCTGGGCTACACCTTCCTGAGTGCGGTCCAGCTGATGGTGTACGCCGGAGGTATCGTGGTGTTGTATGTGTTCTCTATCTTGCTGACCCAGTCGGACAAGAATATGAAATACAAGCAAAACCGGGCCAAACTTATCAGCGTACTGATTACCACCGTGGTGGGGGCCGTGCTGGTACTCTTCCTGGTCATGACCAACGGCTTTGCCCTGAACCTGATTCCACAGGGAGTGGAACTTCCGGTCGACCAGATCGGACACGCGTTGATTGGTACCGAGAAGTACCAGTTCGTCCTGCCGTTTGAGGCCGTCAGCGTATTGTTGTTAGCTTGTATGATTGGTGCGATATTGATTGCACGCAAAGAAAAATAATACAGTAAGATTATGGAAATAGAAATTCATGTAGTTCACTACCTCGTCATCAGCACCATCATGCTTTTCTGCGGCATCTATGGTTTCTTCACCCGCAAGAACCTGCTGGCCCTGCTGATTTCAGTAGAATTGATGCTCAATGCGACCAACATCAATTTCGCGGTATTCAACCGTTATCTTTTCCCCGGACAACTGGAGGGACACTTCTTCAGCCTGTTCGGAATAGCCATCGCCGCTGCCGAAACCGCCGTGGCCATCGCCATCATTATTAATGTGTATCGCAACCTGAAACAGGTGCTTACCGATGATATAACCGATTTGAAAGGATAACTTTCTTATACATTATTAAATTGCTTATGGATTATACAATTCTGATACTTGCCCTCCCGATGCTGAGCTTCCTGCTCCTGGCACTGGCCGGCATGAAAATGCCTCATCGTGTAGCGGGCGCCATCGGCACACTTTCACTGGGAGTGGTCGCCGTACTGAGCTATCTGACAGCATTCAGCTATTTCACGGCTCCACGTACTGCGGAAGGCCTCTACCCCACGCTGACTCCGTGGAACATTGAATGGCTGCCGTTCACTTCGTCTCTTCATATTGACATGGGTATCCTGCTGGACCCGATTTCCGTCATGATGCTGGTGGTCATTTCCACCGTTTCCCTGATGGTACACATCTACTCTTTCGGTTACATGAAAGGAGAGGTCGGTTTCCAGCGGTATTACGCCTTCCTGTCATTGTTTACTTTCTCCATGCTGGGATTGGTGGTTGCCACCAACATCTTCCAGATGTACGTGTTCTGGGAGCTGGTGGGTGTGTCTTCTTACCTGCTCATCGGTTTCTACTACACCAAACCGGAAGCCATTGCCGCCAGCAAGAAAGCGTTTATCGTGACCCGTTTTGCCGATTTGGGCTTCCTGATCGGTATCCTGATTTACGGATATTACATGCAGACCTTCACCTTCAATCCCGGTACGGAACGTCTGATGCAGGCTGGAATGGTGCTGCCGCTGGCCCTGGGACTGATGTTCGTAGGTGGTGCCGGTAAGAGTGCCATGTTCCCGCTGCACATTTGGTTGCCGGATGCCATGGAAGGTCCGACTCCGGTATCTGCCCTGATTCATGCCGCCACCATGGTGGTAGCCGGTGTGTACCTGGTAGCCCGCATGTTCCCGCTGTTCATCGGTTATGCGCCCCACACCCTGCACATCGTAGCCTGGGTAGGTGCCTTCACTGCCTTCTATGCTGCCAGCGTAGCCTGCGCACAGAGTGACATCAAACGTGTGCTTGCCTTCTCTACCATCTCACAGATTGGTTTCATGATGGTGGCATTAGGTGTCTGCACCGCAGCCGACCCGCACGAGGGCGGTTTGGGTTACATGGCCGGCATGTTCCACCTGTTCACGCACGCCATGTTCAAAGCCCTGCTCTTCTTAGGCGCCGGATGCATCATCCACGCCGTACACAGCAACGAGATGGAGACCATGGGCGGCTTGCACAAATACATGCCGATTACCCATATCACCTTCCTGATTGCCTGTCTGGCCATCGCCGGTATTCCTCCGTTCTCCGGATTCTTCTCCAAGGATGAGATTCTGACGGCCTGCTTCCAGTACAGCCCGGTCATCGGATGGATCATGACGATTATCGCCGGAATGACCGCTTTCTACATGTTCCGTCTGTACTACTGCATCTTCTGGGGCAAGGAAAACAAGGAACTGCACGCACACCACGTGCCGCATGAAAGTCCGCTGACCATGACCTTCCCGCTGATGTTCCTGGCACTGGTTACTATCGTAGCCGGATTCATTCCTTTCGGACACTTCGTCTCTGCCAACGGACATGCCTACGATATTCACCTCGACTGGGGAGTGGCCGGCACCAGCATCGTCATTGCCGTCATCGCCATCGCCCTGGCCACCTGGATGTATGCCCGCGAAAAACAGCCTGTACCCGAGATGCTGGCACAGCGTTTCAGTACCCTGTACCGTGCGGCCTACAAGCGTTTCTATATGGATGAAATCTGGTTGTTCGTCACCAAGAAAATCATCTTCCGCTGCGTATCCACTCCGCTGGCATGGTTCGACCGCCACGTCATCGACCAGTTCATGAACTTCATGGCATGGAGCACCAACGCCGCCGGAGAAACCGTACAGCCGATACAGAACGGTAAAATCCAGACGTACACTCATTATTTCCTGGCAGGAATCATTGTACTGACAATCATCTTGCTGCTGAACTAACAAAGAAGAATCTATAACGTATGAATATATTAAGTCTTTTCGTATTGATACCTCTGCTGATGCTGTTAGGACTGTGGATTGCCCGCAACGTCAATCAGGTCAGAGGAGTGATGATGGCCGGCTCGTCCATCCTGCTGGTGCTTGCCGCCTACCTCACGGTGTCTTATATCGGACAGCGCCATGCCGGAGCTACGGCTGAGATGCTTTTCACAGACAGCATCACGTGGTACGCCCCGCTTCACATCTGCTACTCCGTCGGAGTGGACGGCATCTCGGTGGTCATGCTGCTGCTGAGTTCCATCATCGTATTTACCGGGACCTTCGCTTCGTGGAAGCTGAAACCCCTCACCAAGGAATACTTCCTGTGGTTCACCCTGCTGAGCACCGGTGTGTTCGGTTTCTTCATCTCTACCGACCTGTTCACTATGTTCATGTTCTATGAAGTGGCCTTGATTCCGATGTACCTGCTCATCGGCGTATGGGGAAGCGGCCGCAAGGAATATGCCGCCATGAAACTGACCCTGATGCTGATGGGTGGTTCCGCCTTCCTGCTGATCGGTATCTTAGGCATCTACTACGGAGCCGGTGCCGAGACGATGAACATCCTGGAAATCGTGCAGCACAAGATACCGACCGAGATGCAGCGCATCTTCTTCCCGATGGTCTTCCTGGGATTCGGTGTACTGGGTGCCCTCTTCCCCTTCCATACATGGAGCCCCGACGGTCATGCTTCTGCCCCGACGGCCGTAAGTATGCTACACGCCGGTGTATTAATGAAATTGGGAGGTTACGGATGCTTCCGTATCGCGATGTTCCTGATGCCGACCGGAGCCGCCATCTGGGGTGACTTCTTCCTGGTGCTGACCACCATCTCCGTGGTGTACGGTGCCTTCAGTGCCGTAGTACAGACCGACTTGAAATACATCAATGCCTACTCTTCCGTGAGCCACTGCGGACTGGTGTTGTTCGCCCTGTTGATGATGACCCGCGTGAGTGCCACGGGTGCCATCCTGCAGATGCTGAGCCACGGATTGATGACGGCCCTGTTCTTCGCCCTCATCGGTATGATTTACGGACGTACCCACACCCGTGACGTACGCCAGCTGAGAGGATTGATGAAAATCATGCCGTTCCTCTCCGTAGGTTATGTGATTGCCGGTCTGGCCAACCTGGGTCTGCCAGGTCTGAGCGGATTCATTGCCGAAATGACCGTCTTCGTCGGCTCCTTCCAGAACCATGACCTCTTCCACCGTGCCTGCACCGTCATCGCTACAATGAGTATTGTAATTACGGCGGTATATATCCTGCGCGTAATCGGAAAAATCCTGTATGGCACCTGCCAGAACCCGGAGCACCTGAAACTGACCGATGCCACCTGGGATGAACGCTTTGCCGTGATCTGCCTGATCGTGGCCGTGGCCGGACTGGGACTGGCTCCTTACTGGGTGAGCCACCTCATCAGCGGAAGCGTAGAACCGATTATCAGCCAACTTATCCGATAACAAATAAAAAGAAATTATATGAGCGAATTATTTACTATGCAGGCTGAAATCAGCCTGGTCGCCATTATCCTCCTCCTGCTGCTGGCCGACCTGATCATGAAGACGCCCAGCCACAAGCCGCTCCAGTACATGGCTTGCGTGCTGATGGTGGTGCAACTGGCCCTGAACCTCGTTCCGACCAGCGGAGAGACCTTCGGAGGAATGTATCATGCCACCCCGATGGCATCCGTCGTAAAAACCATCCTGACCGCCGGCACGCTGCTCGTATTCCTGCAGTCGGGCCAGTGGTTGTCACGTGAAGATACCCGCCACAAAGCCGGTGAGTTCTACATGCTGACCCTGAGTACCCTGCTGGGAATGTATTTCATGGTGAGTGCTGGAAGTTTTATCCTCTTCTATGTAGGATTGGAACTGGCCAGTATCCCGATGGCCTGTCTGGTGGCCTTCGACAAGTTCCGTCACCACAGTGCCGAAGCCGGAGCAAAGTTCATCCTGAACTCCATGTTCTCTTCTGCCCTGATGCTGTACGGTATCTCCATGGTATACGGCACTACCGGAACCACTTATTTTGCCGATGTGACAGCCGCACTGACCGGTACACCGCTCCAAATTATGGCCATGGTGTTCTTCTTTGCCGGACTGGGATTCAAGCTGAGCTTGGTTCCGTTCCACATGTGGACGCCCGATACTTATCAGGGAGCACCGACCAATGTGTCGGCTTACCTGTCTGTCATCTCTAAAGGTGCAGCTGCCTTCGCTTTAATGAGCATCTTGGTGAAAGTATTCGGACAGATGGCAGCCAACTGGAGTTTGCTGCTGAGCATCGTCATCGTGCTGACCATCACCATTGCCAATATCTTCGCCATCCTGCAGGAAGACCTGAAACGGTTCATGGCCTACAGTAGTATCTCACAGGCCGGCTACATCATGCTGGCCGTACTGGGAGGAAACGAACAGGGAATGGCTTCACTGGTGTACTACCTCGTGGTGTACATCGCTGCCAACCTGGCTGTATTCGGGGTGATCAGTGTTATTGAACAACATACCGGAGGAAGAGTGGACCGCAGTGCATACAACGGACTCTACAAGACCAACCCGCGCCTGACTTTCCTCATGACGCTGGCCTTGTTCTCTTTGGCCGGAATTCCGCCGTTTGCCGGATTCTTCTCCAAATTCTTCGTATTTGCCTCCGCCTTCCACAGTGGCCACTGGCTGGTAGTATTCCTGGCATTGGTGAACACCATCATTTCCCTCTACTACTACCTGCTGATTGTGAAAGCCATGTACATCACTCCCAACGATACGCCGATTGCTACTTTCCGTACGCCGGCCTTGGCCCGCACGGGATTATTTATCTGTCTTGCCGGAGTCATCATCCTAGGACTTTGCAGCGGAGTGTACGACTTGTTCAGCCACGTAGCCGGATTGGGATTCTGAATTCAACTAAGATTTCTCATAGCTTAAAAAGCCACCTTTATGGTGGCTTTTTTTATACATTCCAAAACGTACTTGCGTTTGCTCCAAAACGCAAGTACGTTTGAAATAAAACGCCTTTGCGTTTCAGGTAAAACGAACTTACGTTTTCCTTCAAACGCAAAGGCGTTTTTTCAGGACCTTTTTTCGCTTATTTCAGGGCTGTTTCAATGGCCTTCATCAACTCGTCAAATTCAGCTTTTGTATACCCTACGGAAGCATGAATCAGCTTGCCGTCCTTCCCAAACAGATAGGCACGGGGAATCGTCTGGTCGGCAAACAGAGAAAACACTTCCCGTTTCGGATCCGGATAAAGAGGGAAAGTAAATTTCTTCCGTTCGTTGTATTTCTTCAACTCGGCATCGGTATGTTCACGTCCGATGACCAGCAGTTTGAAATCCTTGCAATCCTTGTATTTCGGCCACAAGGTTTTCTGCACCTCTGCCAATTCCAGCTGGCAAGGACCGCACCACGTGGCAAACAAACTCACCAGTACCACTTTTCCTTTCAAGTCGGCCGGGGTCACTTTTCCATACACTTCAGAATTGAGAGTGATGGCTGGCATCGCATCCCCCACTTTCAATTTTTCTTTTCCCGTATCCTGTGCAGAGGCTGCCAGCACCCCTATCCAAATCAGGCACAGAAGACTCCAGATTCGTACGCTTTTCATTGTCTTTTTCCTTTCTGTAAATGTTAAATCCTGACAAAGATACCGTAAACCGATGGAAAATCCGCCGGGGAACCTATCTTTGTAAAGAGTTTTAACGAAAAAAATAAACCCATAATATGATGACCTTCATTTCGTGTGCCAAAACCATGACGGCACGCACCAAGATAAAATATCCCGAAACCACAATACCTCATTTTCAGGAAGAAGCCCGGGAAAATGCCCTGTACATGAACCAATTTACCGCCGAGGAACTGGGCCGGATGCTGAAGGTGAATGCCAAACTGGCAGCAGAGAACCGTCTGCGTTACCAAGACTTCCTTTCCCCTGATACCCCGGCACTCCCGGCACTGCTGGCCTACACAGGTATGGTGTTCAAACGCATCCATCCAACCGACTTTACCCCTGAGGATTTTCAATTTGCCCAGCAGCACCTGCTCATTACCTCTTTCTTATATGGGTTGTTGCGTCCGCTGGATGCCATCAAGAACTACCGGATGGAGGGGAATGTCCGCTTGCCGGAACACCAGCACCAAACACAGTTCGATTATTGGAAACCGATTCTGACCGACTACTTCATTGAAGCCGTCCGTCAGCAAGGAGGTATTCTGATTAATCTGGCCAGTGGCGAGATGAAAGACTTGTTCCACTGGGACAAGGTATGCCGGGAAGTCCAGGTCATTACTCCCGAATTTTATACCCTGAAAAACGGAAAGCCTACCACCGTGGTCGTCTATGCCAAGATGTGCCGCGGCGAAATGACCCGCTTCATCCTGAAGAACCGGATTGAACAGCCGGAACAGCTGAAAGCCTTTGAATGGGAAGGCTTTTCCTACGATGCGGCCTCCAGCGATGCACAGACACTCCGCTTCCTGCTGAAATAGAAATGAAAAACCGGAAACCCTGACGACACATCTTCGTAAATGCAACTTCATCGGATTGCTTTTACCCTGTAACAGGAAGACTGCAACTTTGCAGCAGAAAAAGCAAACGATACATGAACAGAACAAGAAGATGGATTAGTGCCGCCCTTTTTACCTCACTTATTACGGCCCACGTGTTTGCCGTAGAAGTAAATGTCAATATCAAGGGCTGCATTACAGATCAGAAATCAAAAGAGCCGCTGATTGGTGCCACGGTACAGATTGTAGGAAGCAGCATCGGAGCCGTGACCGACATGGACGGGAATTTCCAGCTTTCAGGAGTGGAAGATGGCATCTACGACATCGAGATTAAATATGTAGGCTACAAGACTGCCATCAAAAGGCAAGTCAAGATTGAGAACAATAAAATCACGACACTCGACTTCGAAATGGTGACTGACGACCACCTGTTGTCGGATGTAGTAGTGGTAGCCAAGGCCAACCGCGAATCTGAAAGCGTGACCCTGCTGGAACAAAAACGGTCGGTAGTGGCCGTTCAGGCAGTCGGCGCCAAAGAGCTGGCCCGAAAAGGCGTCAGCGATGCACAGGCTGCCGTGACCAAAATCTCGGGTATCTCCAAACAAGAAGGAGTGAAAAATGTCTTTGTCCGCGGATTGGGCGACCGTTACAACCTCACTACCCTCAACCGCTATCCCATTCCTTCGGAAGATCCTGAATACAAAAACATTGCCCTCGACTTTTTCTCCACCGACGTCATCCAGTCGGTAGAAGTGAACAAGGCTTTTTACGGCAACACCTCTGCCGATGCGTCGGGAGCCAACATCAACATTACCTCGAAGGAACTGACGGGAGATGCCACACTGGATTTCAGCCTGTCAGGCGGAATCAATACCCAAGCGCTGTCGGGCAACCTGCAGCAGGCCAGCGGAAGCAACCTGTTCGGATTTGCCAATACCACCCAACCGGGAGAGGATTTGAAGAGCTACCGCTTTAAAAATACCATCGACCCTTCCCAAAAGAATGTCCCCATCAACCAGGACTACAGCCTGTCGGGTGGAAAACAGTTTCGTATCCACGGTAACCCGCTCTCCTTCTTCATCGTGGCCAGCCACCACAAAAGCTTCTCCTACTACGACGAGGAAGTGCGAAATACTATCACCAGCGGCGATTTGTCGCAAGATATGAACGGCGAAATCTCCCGCATCGAAACCAGCCAGCTGGCCATGGCCAACCTGAGCTACACCCACAACCAGAAGCACCACCTATCCTACAACTTCATGATGGTGCATGCCTCCAATTCCTCTGTGGGCGATTACCTCGGCATGGATGCCGACTATCAGTCGTCGGATACGTACGAAGGATTCATGCGCCGCCAGCAGACCAACGACAACCTACTGTTTGTGAACCAGCTTCACACGCAATGGGACTTAGGCAAGAACTTCCAGCTGGATGCCGGACTTTCTTACAACACGATTCAAGGAAACGAACCCGACAGAAGAATCAACAACCTGGTAAAAACCGACAAGGGGTGTGTACCGATGAAAGGTACGGGCGTGCAACAACGTTATTTCTCTGAATTACAGGAAAACGACCTGAACCTCCGGGCCGGACTGACCTATAAGCTCCACGACGGGTATGGGGATTTGTCGAACGTACAACTGGGCTACATGGGCCGGATAGTAGATGACAACTTCACAGCAACAGAATACGATATGTCTGTGATTAAACAGTCGGCTTTTGACCTGGAACACATCTCTTTCGGGAATTTCTACAACCAGGAGAATCTGGACAACGGCATGTTCCAGCTGGACCGTAACGTGGACGAATACGGCGTCCGGAAGAATATCCATTCGGCCTATGCGGAAGCCACCTATCAGCTCACCTCGCGCTTCATCGCCAATATCGGACTGAAATACGACGATGTCAACATCCGCGTGGACTACAATGTGAACCGTGGAGGGACCAAAGGAGAAAATACCATCAACAAATCTTATTTCCTCCCCAGCCTCAACCTGCGCTATAATTTCAGCGACCAGCATGCACTCCGACTGGCTGCCAGCAAGACCTATACCTTGCCGCAGGCCAAAGAAATTTCCCCGTTCCGTTATACCGGTGTCAGCTTCAACAGCCAGGGTAACCCGAACTTGAAGCCTTCCGACAATTACAACGTGGACTTGAAGTGGGATTTCTATATCTCCGCAAATGAACTGTTCTCCGTCACCGGATTCTATAAATACATCCAGAACCCGATTTCACGCATCGAGATTGCCAGCGCCGGAGGATTCCTTTCCTATGAGAACATTGCGAATCACGCTACCGTGGCCGGAGTGGAAATGGAGTTCCGAAAGAACTTGTTCAACCGCAACCTGCAGGGCAACGGAGTCAGCAAACTCAGTTTAGGAGTCAACGGAGCCTATACGTACACTTACGCCAAAGTCCCCCTGGCTACCGACCCTACCGGTTCACAACTGGAAGGAGCTGCTCCCTGGATTTTCAATGCCGACCTAAGCCATCTGTTCCGGAAAGGACAAAAGAGTTTTACCAACACGCTCGTGGTGAACTATTTCAGCGACCGTATCCATACCATCGGTACGGAAGGATATCAGGACATCGTGGAAAATGGTATTCCAACCCTCGACTTCGTTTCTTCCGCCCAGCTGAACAAATACGTGACCCTCAGCCTGAAAGCAAAAAACTTATTGAATTCCACCCATCAGCTGACCCGGAAAGGCAATGCCGACGGAAAGGAAGTGGTACTGAGCAAATACAAGAGAGGCATGGACTTCAGCATCGGAGTGGCCTGCAACTTCTAATCAAGAGACTTTACATAACATAAACTAGCAATAAAGACAATCAATTTTCTTAATCAATTATCATTATGAAAAAGGTATTTTTAACTGCAATGGCCTTTGCTGCCATAGTAAGTAGCGTAAGTTTGACAGCTTGTTCCAACGAAGATACTCCGGAAGAAGCAGGCACAAGAGGTGAAAAGATTGAATTGAACGGAACCGTAGAAGGCACTCTGACCTTAAATGCCAACAATGAATACATCTTGAACGGTACACTGACCGTAGCCGACGGAGCCACTCTGGAAATCCCGGCTGGTACCACCATCAAGGCAGCTAAAGGATTCGGAAACTATATCCTCGTGGCACAGGGAGGTAAAATCAATGCCAAGGGTACGGCCGACAAACCCATTATCTTTACAGCCGATGACGAAGCCAATGCTACTTCAGGCTACTGGGGTGGACTGATTCTCAACGGAAAGGCACCAATCTCTGGAGCTACCAGCGGCGAATTAGGTTCTACAGAAATAGACAACAACCAGAAATACGGAGGTACGGATGAAAACGACAACAGCGGTACTTTGGAATACGTGGAATTACGCTACACGGGGGCACGCTCCAGTGCCGACATCGAGCACAATGGGCTGACGCTGAACGGTGTGGGAAGAGGAACTACTATCAAGAACCTTTATATCACAGACGGCGCGGACGATGCCATCGAATTCTTTGGCGGTACGGTCAACGTAGAAAATATACTGGCTGTAAACTGTGACGATGATATGTTCGATTTCACTCAAGGCTATAAAGGCACGTTGAGCAACTGCTACGGCGTATGGGAAGCTGGATACACCAGCACAGAGGAAGACCCGCGTGGAGTGGAAGCCGACGGTAACCTGGACGGAAACGGACCCGACCACCAAGGACAGTCGGATTTCACCATCAAGAACATGACCATTGCCACCTACGCTACCGGCCAGGTGATGGACGATGCCATCAAGGTACGCAGAGGAGCTACCGCACACATTGAAAACGCCCTGGTGATTGGAAACGGACAGATGAAAGACTTCATCGATGTGACCGACTCCAAAGGAAACGCCACTACCGCTACCCAAATGAGTGTCACCAATGAAATCAGCTCTACACTCAGTGGCAAAGAAATCAATGAGGGAGGTACTCCGTACGAAAATGTCAAAATCACAGACGGCAACACAGGAGCCGACCAAAGTGTCTTCAGCTGGACTGGCTATAAATTCTAACCATAACACATCACACTGATTTGCTTTTTTCTCCGGTTTTTATGCAAAGTATCCACCGCGTATGAAAACCGGAGATTCTTTTTCTTCCGATTTCCTCATTTTATGAAGGGTTTTCACTACTTTTGTACAGACCTAAACAATAAGTATATGATGTATCCTTTAAAATTCAAACCGATTTTGAAATCCACCCTATGGGGAGGAGAACGTATCATTCCTTTCAAACAGCTTGACTGCCAGCAGGAACAGGTGGGGGAAAGCTGGGAAATATCCGATGTGCCGGGCGATGAGTCCGTGGTGGCCGACGGAGCAGATGCCGGCAAGAACCTTACCCAACTGATGCAAGAATATAAGGAAAAACTGGTAGGAAAAGAAAATTATCAGCGTTTCCAGGGCAAATTCCCTTTGCTGATCAAATTTATCGATGCCAAACAAGATTTATCCATCCAAGTACACCCCAACGACGAACTGGCCATGAAGCGCCACCAGTCCATGGGAAAGACGGAGATGTGGTACATCATCGACAATACGGGCGGAAAAGCACATCTTTATTCCGGATTGAAGAAAAAAATCACTCCGGAAGAATATGCCCAGATGATTGAAGACAACACCATCTGCGACGCACTGGACAAATACGACGTACAGCCGGGCGACGTGTTCTTCTTGCCTGCCGGACGTATCCACAGCATCGGAGCAGGTTGTTTTCTGGCCGAAATCCAGCAGACTTCCAACATCACCTACCGTATCTACGACTTCAACCGAAGAGACAAGAACGGCAATCTGCGTGAATTGCATACCGAACTGTCGAAGGATGCCATCGACTATACGGTAGAAAACGACTATCGCACCCATTACACTCCGCGCAAGGATGAACCAGTAGAGCTGGTCAGCTGTCCGTATTTCACTACCTCTGTCTACAACCTGACAGAATCCATGACGATGGACTACAGTGAACTGGATTCTTTTGTCATCTACATCTGCATGAAGGGAAGCTGCACCGTGACCGACAATGAAGGTAACTGCATTTCCTTGAAAGCCGGTGAATCAGTCTTGTTCCCTGCCACGACCCAAAATCTGGAAGTCGTGCCGGACGGTGAAGTATCCTTCCTGGAGACTTACGTATAAATAACCTGTATTTCCCATTATAGCTGAGTCCTTTTTTTCCCCTGCCCGCGCACGGAAGAAAGGGACTCAGTCGTTTTTCATAAACGCATTGGGCGACATGCCCGTAATCTGACGGAACACCCGGTTGAAATTGTTCGGGGTGGTAAATCCCACTTCGTAGGCAATCTGCTGCATGGTCTTGCCTCCGTCGGCAAACAGTTCGATGGCCCGCATAATCCGGAGGTTGTTCACATAATAGCTGAAGCGTATGCCCGATTCATTGAACAAACGGCTCAGGTTGCGCACCGAGAAGCCGAAATGTTCGGCCAGCTGCGGCATCTTCAGGTTTTCTTGCAGATGTTCCTGCAAGTATGCCAATATGGGATGCAAACGGGCATCGTTGGGAATGGTCAGAGTTTTCAACAGGAAGCCCATGTTCTGGCTGATGGAAGGAAGCAAACGGAAAAAGCCCAGGGCAAAAGCATACAAGTCGGGGGTATCCTCCCGGTTTATCTCCGTCCCTTTCGAAGCGATAAACTTCAGGTTTTCCGCCACAAAAGAGTCGGTGTGGTAAATGGAAAAGTCCTTCAACGCCTCATCGCCTCCATCGCTGTCGAGCGACAAATAAAAGATTACCAGCGAAGTCTGCCGGTTGTTACTACACAGTTTGTGTTCCGTACAACCGGGAATCCAGGCAATGTGTTTCTCCGGCACAAAATAGTTGGTCGAACCAATCTGCACATGCAATGTGCCCGAAAGAGTATATACAATCTGGCACTGGCCGTGTGTATGCCCCGGCAGATTAATCTCTTCCCAACCCGTCTTCTTGATTCGGATGGTCTCCCGGCTGGTACGGTTTATCAACGAAATGTAACTCTCCTGTTCCTGATTCATCGCTAGTTCTGTGGCTTAAAATGATAATCTTTTTGCATAAATCGCATATTCCGCATAAAAATAAAGGTTTAATTTTGCACCAGCAATAGAAGAGACTATAAATTAGCGATGAAATTATGATGAAATGTATTTTTGCAATTGCTGTTTTGCTGGCAGGAACTGCCTTCAGCACATCGGCTGCGCCCGAAAAGATTTCTGAAAACAAGCAGGAAAGCATTAAAGTAGAAATCACTGAAGGACAAATTGACGTGATAAGTGGCATTATCTACTCACAAGTCATTTCCACCCGAAGCAACCGTGCGTTGCGGATGACCGTGCTGGTTCCACGGACCAGTACTCCCAAACCTGCAATTGTATATTTCCCCGGAGGAGGATTCAAATCTGCAGATTATGAAAAGTTCATCGAAATGCGTATGGCATTGGCCAAAGCCGGATTTGTGGTGGCTGCTGTAGAATACAGGACCGTACCCGATAAATTCCCCGCACTGGTAGTCGATGGGAAAGCCGCAGTCCGTTTCCTGAGAGCTCACGCCGCACAGTTTCATATAGACCCGACCCGCATCGGGGTACTGGGAGATTCTGCCGGGGGATATTTATCACAAATGGTAGGTACAACCAATGGAGAAAAAGAGTTTGATCAGGGAGACTATCTCGACCAGTCGTCCGACGTACAGGCTGCCGTCACCATTTACGGAATCAGCAATTTGCTAAACATCGGCGAAGGCTATTCTGAAGCCATACAGCAGGTTCATGCCTCACCGGCTGTAACAGAAGCCTTGCTCGTACACGGCCCTGCCTTTGCAGACTTTCCGGGAGCCAGCATCCTTTCCGACCCGGAACAGGCCATGAAAGCCAGTCCGCTGGGACACGTAAAGGAGCACATGCCTCCCTTCCTGATTATGCACGGAAGCAATGACAAGCTGGTATCGCCCGTGCAAAGCGAACAGCTGTTCAAAGCCCTGACAGAAAAAGGCAACCAAGCCACTTACGTCACGGTGGAAGGCGCCGGACACGGTGATCTGTACTGGTTCCAGCAACCGGTTATCGAGAGAGTGGTCAGCTGGTTTCAAACTGTTTTTCAATATCACACAGACAAATGAATAAAAGACTAATTGCAAGTATCGGAGTTCTTTCTTTTTTTATGTACATCACGGCCCAAGAGCGGGTGCTTTCCATCGACGAACTGTTTCAGCTGGCAGACCAGAACAGCAAGAGCATTCAGCTGCATGCACTGGCCATCGACGAAAGTGCACAAGCTGTAAAAGTGGCCAAGGATGCCAAGCTGCCGTCTATCAATGCCCAATTGGAACTCAATTACATTGGGGATGGTTGCATGACCGACCGAAATTTCAGTAACGGAGTACATGCCGACATGCCACACTTTGGAAATACCTTTGTACTCAAGGCCTCACAGGTCATCTATGCAGGTGGAGGTATCAACGCAAACATACAAAAAGCGAAACTACAATACCAACTGTCCCAACAGACTTACAACAACAATCAGCAAGATTTACGATTCATGTTGCTGGGCTACTACCTGGACTTGTTTCAGCTACGGAACCAACAGACCGTATATGAAAAGAACATCGAGCAGACGCGTCTGCTGGTAAAGGATATGCGGGCTGCCTACCAGCAAGGAACCGCACTGAAAAGTGACATCACCCGTTACGAACTACAGCTTCAGAATCTTCAGCTGGGACTGACTTCTACGGTGAACAAGCTCAACGTACTAAACCACAAACTGACGACGACCATCGGACTGGAGCCTTCGGTACACATTGTTCCGGATTCCACCGCTCTGTTCCAAATCAATGTGGACAAGCGACAGGAAATTTCCTGGATGGAAGACTCACAAGAATCTCCCACCCTTCAGCAGGCACAGACTGCCATCAAGCTGAGCCACAACCAGCAGGACCTGGTTCGTTCAGAACGCAGACCGCACATCAGCCTGACAGCCACGAACGACTTCACCGGCCCGATTCTGGTAGAGGTACCGCCATTGAACAGCAATTTCACCTACTGGTTTGCCGGAGTCGGTATTTCATACAACCTGGATGCCTTGTTCAAAAGCAAGAAAAAACTGCGGCAGGCACGGATTGCCACTTCGAAAGCGGAAAAGAACTACGAGCTGGCCAAGGAAGAAATCGAGAACAACGTGCATGAAGCCTACGTGAACCTGAACGAAGCCTACGTCCGGCTCCAGACCCAACAGAAGAGCGTACAGCTAGCCCACGAAAACTTCCGGATTGTCCGCCAACGCTACCTGAACGGACTGTCACTGATTACCGACATGCTGGATGCCAGCAACATGCAGCTGGACATGGAACTCCAGCTGGCCAACTATCAGATTGGCATATTGTATCAGTACTACCTGTTGAAAAAGATTACAGGAACCCTTTAACTTCATTTATATTTACACAAAAAGAATCGAGACATGATACGAAACAAAAAAAGAGCGATTTCCAACTTCTTTATACTTCTGGTCCTCGCAGCCGGCATCAGCTGGGTATGCGGAAAGTTCATCCACTTGGGTAACGTGGAATACACTGACAATGCACAGGTGAAACAGCATCTGACCCCTGTCAGCACACGGGTACAGGGATTCATCAAGAAAATTTGTTTTGAGGAATACCAGACCGTGAAGAAAGGAGACACGCTGGCCATCATCGAAGACACGGAATACCGGTTGAAAGTGGCCCAAGCCGAGGCCGACTACCGCAATGCCCTGGCTGGAAAGAGTGCCATGTACACCACCATCAATACCACACAGAACAACATCCTTGTCACGGATGCAGCCATTGATGAACAACGGGTCCGCCTGAAAAATGCACAAACCGATTACAAACGTTATCAGGAACTGCTGAAAGAAGAGGCAGTCACTCCCCAACAGTTCGACCGGGTAAAGACGGACTACGAAGCCACCCAGGCCCGCTACGAGCAGCTGATGCGACAGAAACAGTCTACCTTGCTCCAGAAACAGGAACAAACCCAGCGACTGGAACAGAACGAATCGGCCATCAAACTGGCGGAAGCGGCTCTTAACCTGGCCAAGCTGAACCTTTCTTATACCGTCATTCTGGCCACGACCGACGGAGTAACCGGACGAAAAGATATCCACGAAGGGGAACTGGTACAACCGGGACAGGCATTGGTGACGCTGGTGGACGGTACGGAAAAATGGGTCATCGCCAACTACAAGGAAACCCAAACGACCGACATGCGGAGAAACCAGCTGGTAGAAGTGAAAGTGGATGCCATTCCGGGCGTAAAATTTGAAGGACGTATCGCTTCCATCTCGGATGCCACCGGAGCCTCTTATTCGCTCATTCCGCAAAACAACTCGGCCGGTAACTTTGTGAAAGTAGAACAGCGCATTCCTGTCCGTATTGAATTTACCCAAAACAACCGCCCGGAAGACCTGCAGCGTCTGAGAGCCGGAATGAATGTAGAATGTTACGTAAAACAATAAACTGAATAAGTAGAGAAATGGCTGAACAACGTCCCCGTATCCTATACTTTAAAGATTTTCTTCCTACCTCTGTCTGCATCGCCATATCCATGTTCTTTGCCATGGTGTTTCAGTTCAACGGAGGTGTATTCTTGCCGGCAGCAACCCAGATGTCGAGTGCCTTGGGCTGCATCCAAGAAGATGTGAACATGGCCGGATATGCGTCATTTATCGGTATGACCATCATCTTCCCGATTCTGTTCCGTCTGAAAGCTCGGTTTACTACCCGTTCCATTTTCATGACGGTATGTCCAGTACTGATTGCCTGCAACCTGATTACTATGCACACGGAAAATATTTTTCTCATGATTTGTGTATGCTTCGTGTCGGGATTCTTCCGCATGTGGGGTACGTTTGAATGTTTCTCCAACATCCGTTTGAGCATCACACCTTCGGGTAACTTCTCCGTGTTCTATCCTGTCATCTACATCATCGTACTCGAAAGCATCCAGTTGTCTGGACTGGTAACGATGCACCTCAATGACTGGGCCAACTGGCAATATATGCACTGGTTCGTCATCGGTATGCTGATGATTGTATGGGTCTGCGTGATGTGCCTTACCCGTTCTGTCCGCTTGATGAAAAAAATGCCCTTATATGGCATCGACTGGAAAGGACTTGCCTTGTGGACTACCATGCTGTTTGCCATTGTTTTCATCTGCATCTATGGAGACTATTATGACTGGCTGGACAGCGTGCAAATCCGTGCCAGCATCGTCATTGCCGTGGTGGCCTTGCTACTCAACATCAATCGGATGAACTCCATCCGCCATCCTTACATCGACCCACAGGTATTCAAGTACAAGAAATTCCCTGTCATATTGTTTCTGTTCCTGATGCTCTGCCTGTTTCTCACCACGTCTTCCGTCCTCCAAAATGCCTTCATGCTCTCCATTTTGAAATACGATTCCCTCAACGCCATATCCTTAAACTGGTGTGTGTTTGTAGGTATTCTGGCTGGAGCTGGAATTGTCTTTCTACGTCAGGCAGTCTGGAAGAAAGGGTATAAGCTGCTGATTTCAATCGGATTTACACTGATTGTCGTGTACCAGTATTATATGTATTTTCTCATTTATCCAGACCTGAATATTGAAAGTCTGTATCTACCTAACTTCCTAAAAGGAATCGGACATGGAATTTTGTACATTGCATTAACCATCTATGTGGCCAAAAATATTCCCTTCAAGCACTTCTTCCAATCATTGTGCGTACTCAGCTTCATCCGTACCAGTATTGCTACCCCGCTAGGAAGCGCCATTCTGAACCGTTGGATGAAACACCTCCAGCTGGACAACTGGGCCTTGCTGAGTCGAAACATGGACGACCTGACCGAATGGATGCCCAATAATGCTTCCCTCATGCAACTTTACAACGAGGTGAACACTCAAACCATGCTGACCAGTTTAAAAGAGCTCTTCGGATGGGTCTGCATCGTTGGAACTGTTTTTCTAGCAATTGTCATCACCTACCGGATATGGCGCGACCGCCATCTGGCAGCTCTGAAAATGCTGCACAGCCTGCCCGTCAAAAAGAGATACAGACTGTCCAGCATCCATCATCCTTTTAAACATTAAAACTTATAAGCAACAGTAAAGAAGAAAGCAAGGTTTCGGGTCTTAGAATAACTGGCCAGCTTGCAAAGACCAAATTCTCCGTCAAGACCTACCGTCCAGCGCGGGAAATCCAATGCCACCCCTGCCATCAGTCCGGCATCGAAACGGCGCAGCCCTGGAATGACTTCTTCTTCGATTTTTGAATCACCAAATGTATTATAAGATACAGTCAAATCGTCGATATCCATATCCCGTTTGCCGTTCACCCCATAGGCCAGATATGGTCCTGCGGTGAATACCATGTCAAAGTTAGATGCAGTTCCCACATGAAAGGCTGCCAGCAAAGGCATTTCAAAATAATTCTGATTTACATGCATGTTCACCTTGTTCTGAGTGTTAGTTCCCACAAAGTCTGCATCCATACTGGCTCCTTTGGATACCCAGTTTAATCCAGTCTGGAAAGATACCAGTCCACTCAAAGGCACATCAATGCCCACACCTACTTTCTGATTAAACAATGGAGAGGAATCTCCTGCATCCTTTCCCATCCAGGTACTCATACCCAGTCCTAATTTCATACTCCAAGTTACCTTCGTCTGTGCGGCCATTGTCAACACGGTGAACAAACAGGCCACTATACATGCAATTCTTTTCATAAGCTAAAAATAGATGAATTACACAAATTTAAGAAGATAACACGGAGAAACAAATAAAAAGGGAGCAAAAAAGAGATTTCCACCTCTTTTTGCTCCCTTCTCACAAGGTTTTAAATGTTATCTCTTAGAATTCATAATCGATACCAATGGAAATGTTTTCCATATCCAAACCGACACCAAATCCGTTTCCTTCCATATCACGATAATAATCGTCGCGATAACCGGCAAAGCCAACCTTTGTAATAAAGCTGAAATGGTCGTTCAATTTCAAGGCCAGACCCGGCTTTACGCCAATTTCAAAACCATTGACAGCATCCTCATGTTTTGCCTTATAGGTAGAAAAGCCGAATCCCATATCCAGGAACAAACGTACGATTTTATTCTCATAGAACGAGTAACGTGCATACGGAGCAAAAGCAAAGGCATTGGTATTTATGTCATACTCTCCGTCATACCCTTTATGCGCATAGGCCAGTTCTACACCTACAGCCCATTGCTTACTCAGGTTATAACCTACATCCGGCGTAATGGAGAACGAAGTTTTATCCACATCATTGTTTCTCCACAAGCTGATGCCGCCCCCCAGATACACACCTTCCTGTGCACTGGCTGAGATTGCCGCCATGACAATCACCACAAGTAAAAATAATTTTTTCATAATCATCTTTTTTTTAATTCTACAATTTATTTGATACACTCATCTCTCTTCCTATTCCATATTCAAACCCTTCAGCCTTGTTTATGCCGGTTGGCTCTCCGGCGACGGTATTCAGCCTTCATTTTGGCAGAACCCGAACCATGAAGTCCCGTGATGTACGTTTTCTTCTTGGCCTTCGTCTTTACTTTCTCTTCCTTTTTCTTTCCATCCGAAGATTTACCTCCTTTAAAGACAATCCCTTCTGTCAATATCTTTTCAATATCCATAATCTGCTTATTTTTTAGGTTGTAATTTTACATGCTTACCCGACTTAGTACAAATCAAGGTACGTTTCAGAGGCTGACGCGTCTGCATATTAAACAAAAGTCCGGGACTGAAATGCTGTCCGTTCACCCGCAGCTCAAAATGCAGATGTTCGGTAGTGGCACGCCCCGACCTACCGGTCAATGCTATGACCTGTCCTGCCTTTACGGTATCTCCCGACGCTACCAAATTCTTGGAATTATGACTGTACAAAGTCTCCAGCCCGTTGGCATGACGCACCACAATGACTTTTCCATATCCGCCGTAATGCTTCGCCATCCGTACCACCCCGTCGAATACGCACACAATGGAATCATTGGCTTTCGTTTTGATGTCCGCACCCGAATGTCCACCCCGACTTCCGTAGGCCGAGATTACTTTCCCATTACGGAGCGGGAAGCAGAACTGCGAATCGGCCAGACATTCCAGATGAATTTCAAAACGGTTTCCCTTAGCAAACAGTCCCGGAGTCTGCACCCTGACATGATTGCGTTCCATAGACGTGAATCCGGTAGGTACTGGCTCACTGGCCCAAATACTTCCTGCCCAGAAGCACCAAGCAATCATCAACCATACCAACTGCTTCATCTTACTTAAAATAACAAAGTTCCACATCCTGTGCATCCGCAAATTCTTTCAGCAGGTTCACCATGTAGTTCACTGCCTCTTCCAGTCCCTCACTGCCACTGTATGCATTCATTATTGCCAACAGATGCGTGGTATTCTCCGAAATCTTCGTCCGCTCATTGTCGCTGGTCGGCGTGCCGACACCTCCTATCGCATCCCGGTACACCGGCATGCCTTCGATGTTCAATTCTCCACGGCCGATACCCTCGTAAGGCTCACCCGCCTTTCCGATTCCTAACACCAATTTGTCGCCCTGAATCTTGTCACGGTCGAAACCACCGATAGAGTGACCGCTGTAGATAGACGCCAGATTAATCAAATCGACCAACGTATCTATCTGATACAGGGAGAGTCCTCTCAACAACCTGCGGCACAAGGCTTCCGAAGAAGGCCGATAACGACTGGGATCCTTTCCACATTTTTTATAGGCCTGACGGGTAGCCTGAATAGCCGGCATCTCCTTGATGGAATCTACCGTATATTTCTGGCGATAGAGTTCCGTAAACTCATCAATTTTTTTCCACAAAGCTTCACTATACGGTGAATTTTTCACGGTTGCAAAAACGGCTGCCCCGCGAAACTGCGGCCAAGCCTGCCGCAATTCTTCTGATACTTCAATTTTCAAATCCATTCCGCAAAACTCTCCTTCCTATTTTTCCATTCGCATAATTCCCGACAAAATACGTCCGGAGTGAATTCCTAATCTGCGTGCCGAGAAAAAGTCCGTAGCATGCTGATATGTACAGATGCCTGCCAATTCCACATTGGACACCTTTACTCCTTTAGCAAGCAACTGTATACGGTTGGCCTCCCATAAATCAATGTGCCACTTCGCATATCGTCGAGCTATTCTTTCCATATCGAATCCGGCAGTTTTAAAGGCTTCGTACACTTCCTCGCCCACCTCAAATGCCTCAAGGGAAATACCGGGGCCAATGCAAGCTTGTACATCTTCTCCCTTCGTACCGTAAAGTTCACTCATCCGGTCAAGAGTTTTCTCCACAATCCGAGCCACCGTCCCCCGCCATCCGGCATGGATAGCAGCTATTACCTTGTGCTTCGTATCGTAACAAAGCACCGGAATGCAGTCGGCCGTAGAAATGCACAGGCAGACTCCTGGGCAATCACTCACCAAAGCATCCACCCCTTCCAAGAGTTCTTTTTGCTTTTCTGAAGTAAGTCCGACAAACGTCTCATCTATCTCTTTCACCTCCGTGCCATGCGTCTGATGAGGTATTACCAGCTTTTCCGGGCGGACCGGCATCAGCGAGCACAACAGCTTCCGGTTCTGTTCTACTTTTTCAGAATCATCCCCACAATAATGGTTACAGTTGAACGAGGCATAATTTCCTTCACTGTACCCTCCATGACGGGTAGTAGAAAAACAAAAGATGTCGGTGCACGAATTTGTCAGCCCGTACACCCACATCCTCTTATCCTCTGTCAGGTTATTCATCACTTCTGTGTTTCGTCGTCCCAATCTTCTTCTTCGTACTCGTAATCAAAGTCATCTTCGTCTGTATCCTCCTCGTATTCATACTCGAAGTCCTCGTCCTCACCCATATCTTCCAGCTCTTTCTGGAGTTTCTTCAGGTCTTTCGGACGATGTACGATGGCTTCCCGGCGTACGGCTTCCAACTGGTTACTGTCTTTATTCAATTCGGTCCACAGCAGGTCTTTCAACTGTTGGATACCCATTCCAGACACGGAAGAAATAAAGACATGCGGTATATCTTCAGGCAATGTAGGCTCCAGCATCTGCATCAGCTCCTCGTCCAGCATATCACACTTCGTAATAGCCAGTACCCGCTGCTTGTCCAGCATCTCCGGATTGAAGGTAGCCAGCTCATGGAGCAGAATCTCATACTCCTTCCGGATGTCGTCCGTATCGCCCGGCACCATGAACAGCAGCAAAGAGTTACGCTCAATATGACGCAAGAAACGCAATCCAAGTCCCTTTCCTTCACTGGCCCCTTCAATGATACCCGGAATGTCCGCCATTACGAACGACTTGCCATCGCGATAGGACACGATGCCCAGATTCGGTTCCAGCGTAGTAAAAGGATAGTTGGCTATCTTCGGGCGTGCCGCAGAAACGGCGGCCAGCAAAGTCGATTTCCCCGCATTCGGGAAACCTACCAGACCCACATCTGCCAATAATTTCAATTCCAAAATCACCGTCATCTCCTGCATGGGTTCCCCCGGTTGCGCAAAACGAGGTGCCTGACGGGTCGCTGTACGGAAATGCCAGTTTCCCAGTCCGCCACGTCCGCCTTTCAGCAAGATGACTTCTTGTCCGTGCTCCGTTACGTCGCACACATATTCGCCGGTTTCGGCATTATAAACTACGGTTCCGCATGGAACCTCGATGACCTTGTCTGCCCCGTCTTTACCGAAGCTCTTGTTCTTCGAACCGTTTCCACCATGTTCTGCAAACACGTGACGGTCATACTTCAGGTGCAGCAACGTCCAATAATTGCGGTTTCCCCGCAAAATCACATGACCTCCTCTACCACCGTCGCCACCGTCTGGACCTCCGTTGGGCATATACTTCTCACGGCGCATGTGCACCGAACCGCGGCCTCCTTTTCCGGAGCGGCAATAGATTTTTACGTAATCAACAAAATTCGATTCAGCCATAATTTAAAGTTTAAGAACTGGCAGACTGTCCCCAGCCCGCCAGTTTTTCCATTATTTAAAGTTTATCGATAGCTGCACAAATGTCAGCGAAGATGCCATCCATGGTACCCAGGCCTTGGATGTGGCAATATTTACCGTCGTTCTTATACCAGTCGATCAACGGAGCTGTCTGAGAATGATATACCACCAGACGTTTCTTGATAGTTTCTTCGTTGTCGTCGGCACGGCCTGATTCCTGTCCACGTTTGATCAGACGAGTCATCAGTTCATCTTCCGGAACTTCCAGGTCAAGCATGATAGACACTTCCTGTCCACGTTCCTGCAACATTTTCTTCAATGCTTCTGCCTGAGCGATGGTACGAGGAAATCCGTCGAAAATCACCCCTTTGCTATCTTTGAAGCTGTCGAACACGCTAGCCAGAATGTCAATCATCAATGCGTCAGGAATCAGCTGACCATTGTCGATATAACCTTTGGCTGTCTTACCCAGCTCTGTACCGTTCTTGATTTCCGCACGCAATACATCTCCCGTAGAAATATGGTTCAAACCATACTTTTCCACAATACGAGCACTCTGAGTTCCCTTACCTGAACCCGGAGCACCAAAAATTACAATATTCAACATGTTGTTTAGATATGATTATAAAAAAATTATTCAATCACTGTATAAATATCACGGTAGTTCCGGCCCAGCCCGTCATAGTCCAGTCCGTATCCCACAATAAAATCATTCGGGATGCGCATGGCCACGTAATGAATGTCCAAATCCACCTTCAGCTTGTCAGGTTTTACCAGCAGCGTGGCAATGCGGATTTCTTTCGGCTGGCGCGCCTTCAGCGTTTCCAGCAGACGCTGCATGGTCAGTCCCGTGTCCACAATATCCTCCACGATGACAACCGTACGTCCCGTAATGTCTTCGTTCAGGCCTACCAGTTCCTTCACCTTGCCCGTAGAAGCTGTTCCCTCGTACGATGCCAGTTTCACAAAAGAGACCTCACACGGAATCGTCAGATGTTTCATCAAGTCGGCCGTAAACATGAACGAGCCATTCAACACACTCAGGAACAGCGGCTTCTCCCCCTCCAAATCACGATTGATTTCATCGGCTACACGCGCCACTTCCTTCAAAATTTCCGCCTCCGGGATAAACGTCTTGAAACGTTTGTCTTTTATCTGAATCGTCTCCATGTTATGATGTAGTTTTTAGAAATTGCGCAAATTTACGGATTTTCCCTAAAACCGCCACACATCCCCCTGAGTATTTAAAGATATTTTCAATAGAACATATACACCATTCGGGGCTTTTTTCGTACTTTTACCGACAAAATAGCTATTTATATATACAATGAAAATTTTAAGTTGTACACAACAAAAAGAGGCCGATGCATATACCATCGCCCATGAATCTATATTGTCAATCAACCTTATGGAAAAGGCAGCCGGACTGCTGGCAGAAGCCATCAGCAACCGTTGGGACAAATCGCACCGCATCATCGTCTTTGCCGGTCCGGGCAATAACGGAGGCGATGCCTTGGCTGTAGCCCGCATCCTCTTCCTGAAACATTATCCAGTAGAAGTCTACCTGTTCAACGTGAAAGGCGCCCTTTCCGAAGAATGCCTCACCAACGTGCAGCGTTTGAAAGAAAGCGGATTTGCCAACTACACGGAAGTCAGCAGCCAATTCGACCCTCCCCAGCTGGGCAGTCACGACGTCATCGTGGACGGACTGTTCGGCTCCGGCCTCAACAAGCCGCTAAGTGGAGGATTTGCCGCCGTCGTGCAATACATCAACGCCTCCCCTTCCCAAGTAGTATCCATTGATATTCCTTCTGGACTGATGGGAGAAGACAATACCCACAACATCCGCCAGAACATCATCAAAGCTGATCTGACCCTGAGTATCCAGCTACCGAAACTCTCCTTCCTCTTTGCGGAGAATGCCGACGTGGTAGGCGAATGGCAGCTGCTTGACATCGGCATCAGCCGGGAATTCATTGAAAAAGCCAAGACCCCTTACCTCATTACCGAGGCGAATGAGGTAAGGGCAATTATCAAACCCCGGAAGAAGTTTGCCCATAAAGGCATGTTCGGCCACGGTCTGCTGATAGCTGGTTCCTACGGTATGGGAGGAGCTGCCCTGCTGGCCTCAAAGGCCTGCCTTCGCTCGGGCATCGGCCTGCTCACCGTACACACCCCTGTCTGCAACCACCTCCTGCTTCAAAGCAACGTACCTGAAGCCATGGTACAAGACGATGTACACGACCGCTACTTTGCCGAAGCAGCCGACCTCGACAATTTCCAGGCCGTAGCCATCGGTCCGGGACTGGGACAGGAAGAAGTGACCGTACAGGCCCTCTTCGACCAAATCAGCAACTGCTACATTCCTTTGGTACTCGATGCGGACGCCTTGAATATTTTCAGCAACTACCGCAACTACCTGACCCGTATTCCACGCCACAGTATCCTCACCCCGCACGTGAAGGAACTGGAGCGCATCATCGGCCGTTGCAGCAACAGCTTCGAACGGTTGTCCAAAGCCAAAGAACTGGCTGCCTATCTGCAATGCTACATCGTGCTGAAAGGCGCATGGACTGCTGTCATCACTCCCGACGGGGAGACCTATTTCAACCCTACAGGCAATCCGGGCATGGCGACTGCCGGCAGCGGAGACGTACTGACAGGCATCATCCTCTCTCTCCTTTCACAAGGATACACACAGGAAGAGGCCTGCCGTCTAGGAGTTTACGTACATGGACTCGCCGGTGACATAGCCTGCCAGCACAAAGGAGTGATCAGCATGACTTCAGGCGACATCGTAGAAGCTCTGCCCGAAGCATGGAAACAACTAATGGAAACTAAATGACAGACAATATGAAAAGAGGAATCATCGCATTGGGACTGCTGGCCTCTCTGAGTGCCTACTCCCAGGAAAGCTACGTACCGCAGGAAGGTGAAGGTATCGTTTATTTCCTGCCCAAGACCAAAGTAGCCATCGACATCGTTGCCACGAAAGTAGATTATCAGCCAGGCGACTTCTGCCTCTATGCCAGCCGATATCTGCGGTTGAACAACATCGGTACAAAGCCTGATACTCATTGGGAAATCAAAGACATCCACGTACGCCTGGCTGGAGTGCCCGACTCTACCAAAGCCTATATCATGAAGCTGAAAGACAAAAGTGTGGCTTCCAACATAGAACTGACAGACAAGGGCATCGTAAAAGCTATCAACACCACTTCTACCGAGAAAGAATCCCTTCCCGATTACAAGCTGGAAACACCCCAGCAGCATGAAGATGCCCGGAAATATATGACGGAAGACATTCTGATGGCCGGTTCCAGTGCCAAGATGGCTGAACTGACTGCTCGGGAAATCTATAACATCCGCGACAGCAAGAATCTTATCCTGCGCGGACAAGCGGACACCATGCCTAAAGACGGAGCTTCCCTGCAACTGGTCATCGACCAACTCAACAAACAAGAGAAAGCACTGATGCAAGCCTTTACCGGCATCACCGACCGCACAGACAAAATCTTTACCATTCTGGTAGAACCGGGAGAAAACGTGAAAGAACAAATCGCCGCACGCTTCTCCACCCAGTTGGGAGTGCTCCCCACCAATAACCTCGCCGGAGACCCGATTTACGTTTCCGTACGCAACACCTCAAGCCTGCCCGTATCGGAAGACGGCAAGAAGAAGAAAAAAGACGGTATCATCTACAACGTACCGGGCAAAGGAAAAGTCACCGTCACCTATCAGGGCAAGAAGCTTTTCGATGACGAGATGTCGTTTACCCAGTTCGGCTATACCGAAGTGCTGGTAGACGGCCTGTTTGACAAGAAAGTCAATACTCGTGTCATTTTCAACCCTACTACGGGTGGAATCGTGAAAATTGACAAGGACTGATTCTATCAGAATTTATAAAGATTAGGAATCCCGTTCTCTGTGTACAATACCGGAGAACGGGATTTTTTGTTGCCCAATTATCATTTGACTGCAAAGTTACATATCAGGCTACTGCAAAGACTAAACTTTTACATGGAATCCACATTTCCCGAACAAAGATTATTTACTCAAGCAACTCTTTTATAAATCTCTATTTCTCAAGTCATTTTCCTTCAATCACAAGTGGAAATTCTCTGTTTCACACTGTGGAATATAAAAACCACAGTGTGGGATACATATCTCACACTGTGAAATACAAATCCCACACTGTGAAACAGAGAATCTATAAAGACGTTTTTATAAAATTGTATCTGTCACTACACATATTTTTTAGAGGTAACAAAAAGTTACAAAAATCATCTGTTTTCCTCTTTATAAAGAGGAAATCTTCACCCTGAACCGTTTTTCTGTTTCTATAATTTGCAGAGTTCTTAAAATAGCCCTATCTTCGCACGATAAAAACATGTAACTTTGTTATGACCCGAATGAACAAAATAAAGAAACTAAAAAAAATCCGACTCCACCACGAAGGAACTCACATACTGATTACCAGTGCAATTTTGTTAATCCTCATAAATGCAGCTTTGTATTGGGGAATAGAATGCAAAATACCATTCTATCTGGTAGCCCTCATAAGCCTCATTGTCTACGGACTGATGGTCAACTTTTTCCGCTGCCCGATACGCTTGTTTAAAGGGGATACAGAAAAAACAGTCGTAGCACCGGCCGACGGACATGTGGTAGTCATTGAAGAAGTGGACGAACATGAATATTTCCATGACCGTCGACTGATGATTTCTATCTTCATGGGGATTACAAACGTACATGCCAACTGGTATCCGGTAGACGGGGTGGTAAAGCATGTGGACCACCACAACGGACGTTTCATGAAAGCCTGGCTGCCAAAAGCCAGCACAGAAAACGAGCGTTCGATGGTCGTCATTGACACGCCGGATGGTCATACGGTGATGGCCCGTCAGATTGCAGGAGCCGTAGCTCGACGCATTGTCACTTATGCGGTACCGGGAGAGGATTGCTACATTGACGAGCACATGGGATTCATCAAGTTCGGGTCGCGAGTAGATGTGTATTTGCCACTCGGAACAAAAGCCTGTGTCACAATGGGACAGAAAACGACTGGTAATGAAACAGTGATTGCCCGTCTGCCCTAACCTGAAAAGAAAAATCTACACCTTATTTATATATAATATATGGCTCACGCGATTATCCGGAATATCCCCAACACGATTACCAGCTGTAACCTGTTTTGTGGATGCATAGCCTGCTACATGGCTTTCCATAGCAAATATGAATGGGCACTGCTTTTCATCGTATTGGGAGCGGTATTCGATTTCTTCGACGGAATGACAGCCCGCCTGTTGCATGTATCGTCTCCCATCGGGAAAGAACTGGACTCGCTGGCTGACGATGTGACTTTTGGACTGGCACCGGCAGCCATTGCCTTCTCCCTGTTCAAGGAGGTACATTATCCGGATTTTCTCCTTCCTCTGTCGGACATCATGCCCTATACAGCCTTTCTGATTTCCGTATTCTCCGCTCTGCGACTGGCCAAGTTCAACTTGGACGAACGCCAGACCAGCTCGTTCATCGGTATGCCAACTCCGGCCAATGCCTTGTTCTGGGGCTCACTCACTGTAGGAGCACACGACTTTCTGGTTTCTGACAATTTCAATGCCCTATACCTGTTTATTCTGGTCCTTGTCATGTCATTGCTGCTGGTAGCCGAACTGCCCATGTTCTCTCTGAAATTTAAGGATTTGTCATGGGGACACAACAAGATAAGCTATATCTTCCTGATTGTCAGTATCCCGCTGCTGATTATCTTCCAATTGAGCGGATTTGCGGCAGTCATCGTATGGTATATTATTTTGTCTTTGCTGACACGCAAAAAATAGGTAGGGAAATTGTGGCACGTTTTTTGTTTCTTCTAATTAAAAACGAAAGAAAATGTTCCATATTTTAGGCTTTATATTTTTCATCATATTAATCGTCCTGCTCATCGGACTGTTCATTCTGTCCAGAGTTGTCGGCATGATATTCGGATTCAAACGCCGTATGCAACGCAACGGTTCTTCCCAACGGACCACCTATTCCTCCGGTTCCAGTCAGCCACAGGAAGATAGCTTCGACTCTTATTCCAATGAAGGAAATACCTCCGTACGCCAACGGAAAAAGATTTTCGACAAAGAAGAAGGGGAATACGTGGATTTCGAAGAAATCAAATAACACTTTTCATCTTCTCTTTCGGAAGAAGTCTTTCATCAATCCGGCGCACTCGTCGGACAACACCCCTTTTACGACCACCGTCTTAGGGTGCAAGGCTTGCGGCGCATACCGCTGATACCCTCTTTTCTCGTCTTCTGCCCCGAATACGAGACGCCCGACCTGTGCCCAAGCAATCGCCCCGGCACACATCACGCAAGGTTCCACCGTGACATACAGGGTACAGTCATTCAAGTATTTCGCCCCCAATGCATTGGCGGCTGCCGTCACTGCCTGCATCTCCGCATGCGCCGTCACATCGTGCAAGGTCTCGGTCAGGTTATGCGCACGTGCAATGATGCGGTCCCGACAAACCACTACGGCCCCCACAGGTACCTCGCCTCGGTCTGCGGCCCGTGCAGCCTCAGCCAGCGCTTGTTTCATGTAAAAAGAATCGTCTGCCATGGTTATCTGCGCATGTCATGCTCCTTGAAAAGCGTGGGATAATCGTCTTCCATATTCTGATGAATAAAGGACAAAACCGTCTCGCGAAGCCAGCGTGCCTTGTTGGTTATCTGATACTTCTCCAGATAACGGTCCACAATCCGCACCTCTTCTTCGCTCATCAAGCAAACCATCCGCTGACGGCGGGGAGGATTGCTGACTGGTACTTTCTTTCTTTTTTTCCCGCAATTTACCATTTGTCCTGCAAAATTAGCGTATTCTGTTAAAATTGAAGCATAAAAATGCGTATTTTTGCAAAAAAGCAGAAAATGGCACTACATAATGAACTGGGAAAAGAAGGAGAAGCTGCCGCAATGGCTTATCTGACTGAAAAAGGATATGAAATCAGGCACCGGGACTGGCACTCCGGGCACCGCGATCTGGACATCGTGGCGCAAAAAGACAATACCCTGGTCATCGTGGAAGTGAAAACCAGAAGGGACGACCGCTTCGGACAGCCGGAAGAAGCCGTGGACAACCGGAAAATACGGAACATTGTGGCTTCTGCTGATGCATATGTCCGGAAATTCGCCATCGACCTTCCTGTCCGCTTCGACCTCATTACCGTGGTGGGGATACAGCCTCCTTTCCGGATAGAACACATCGAGGATGCTTTCTTCCCGCCTGTGTGGAACTAATTAATGCATAAAAAGTCATGAAATATCCCGAACCTATTGTACTGGCAGAAACCACTTCTACCAACTCTTATTTGTCGGACCTTTGCAACGTGCAGACGTGTCCGGAACTGACCAGCGTATATTCTTCTTTCCAGTCGGCCGGCCGCGGGCAGAGAGGTAACAACTGGGAATCGGAAGCAGGCAAGAACCTGCTTTTCAGCTTTGTGCTGTATCCGGAATTTCTGGAGGCACACCGCCAGTTCTATCTGTCACAGGTCACTGCCCTGGCCTTGTATGATGTACTGTCAAGTTATACGGAAGGCATCTCCATCAAATGGCCCAACGATATCTACTGGAAAGACCAAAAGATTTGCGGCACCCTGATTGAGAATGACCTGACCGGCATCCACATCAGCCGTTCCATCTCGGGCACCGGGGTCAACTTGAACCAGGAACGTTTCTACAGCGATGCTCCCAATCCGGTTTCCTTATGCCAGATTACGGGCAACCGGTACGACGTCCGTGAGATTTTAGAGCAAATCATGGACAAGGTCGCCGACTATTACCAACGACTGAAGGAAGGACAAACGAACTTGCTGGAAGCGCGTTACCAGGAAGCCCTCTATCGCAAAGAAGGCTTACACCCGTTCCAAGACAAAAACGGACAGTTCCAGGCCCGTATCGTGGACATCGAACCCAACGGTCGCCTGATATTGGAAGACGCACAAGAAAACATAAGAGGTTATTTATTCAAGGAAGTGGAGTACATCTTATGAAGACGACCGACAGACAAATTCTGCACATCGCCCTACCCTCCATCGTGTCCAACATCACCGTCCCGCTGCTGGGACTGATTGACGTCACCATTGTAGGCCACCTGGGAGCGGCTTCCTACATCGGGGCCATCGCCGTGGGAGGCATGCTGTTCAATATGATTTACTGGCTCTTCGGCTTCCTCCGTATGGGCACAGGAGGACTCACCGCCCAGGCCTACGGCCGGCACGACTTGCAGGAATCTACCCGAATCCTGCTCCGCTCACTGAGCATCAGTCTGCTGCTGGCTCTTGCCCTGCTGATCTTGCAATTTCCCATCCGCAGCTTAGCTTTTACCTTCATCGATACGAGTGAAGAAGTACAGAAGCTGGCCACACTGTATTTCCATATCTGTATCTGGGGAGCTCCGGCCACCTTAGGGCTCTACGGGTTCAACGGTTGGTACATCGGCATGCAGAACTCCCGTTTCCCGATGTTCATCGCCATCACTCAAAACATTGTCAACATTTCCGCCAGCCTGTTTTTTGTCTTCTCCCTCGGCATGAAAGTGGAAGGCGTGGCCCTCGGCACCCTCGTGGCACAATATGCGGGACTGGGCATGGCCTGTCTGCTCTGGCTTATCTACTATCGCCCGCTACGAAAATACTTGCACCAGAAAGGTTTGTTTGACCGGACTGAAATAAAACGCTTCTTCCAGGTAAATCGGGATATCTTCTTCCGTACCCTCTGCCTGATTGCCGTGACCGTCTTTTTCACCTCCACGGGAGCCGCATACGGTGATGTGGTACTGGCAGTGAACGCCTTGCTCATGCAATTGTTCACCCTCTTTTCCTACTTCATGGACGGATTTGCCTACGCAGGAGAAGCCCTCACCGGGAAATACATCGGAGCGCAGAACCACAAGGCCCTGACACAAACCGTAAAACATCTTTTCAAATGGGGCATTTCTCTTTCCCTGCTGTTTACCCTACTCTACGGATTGGGAGGAAAAGGATTTCTCGGCCTGTTGACGGATGATGCCTCTGTCATAACTGCGTCCGGAGAATATATTTACTGGGTATTGGCCATCCCACTGGCCGGTTTCTCCGCCTTTTTGCTCGACGGGGTCTGCATCGGGGCCACGGCTACCCGCCTCATGCTGATTGCCATGTTGGTTGCCTCAGCCAGTTTCTTCCTCCTTTACTACGGCCTGCACCACACGTTGGGAAACCATGCCCTCTGGATGGCTTTCATTGCGTATCTGGCACTGCGGGGTATCGTGCAAGGAATCATCCTTTACCGAAAGCAGCTTACAGGCTTACATCCCTTGTCATAGTTTTCATCACAAAGCGGGGATATCCGAAATTATTACTAACTTTGTACCAACTAATAAAACAACTACGATTATGGCAAAATTCAAACGCATCCTGTTAAAACTCAGCGGCGAAAGCTTGATGGGAGAAAAAAAATACGGTATTGACGAAAAGCGCCTGGGCGAATATGCACAGCAAATCAAGGAAATCCACGACATGGGGGTACAGATTGGTATCGTGATTGGTGGCGGTAACATCTTCCGCGGACTGTCTGGAGCCGGAAAAGGTTTCGACCGTGTGAAAGGTGACCAGATGGGTATGCTGGCTACGGTTATCAACAGCCTGGGATTAAGTTCTGCCTTGGTAGCAGCCGGTGTAAAAGCCCGCGTACTGACAGCCATCCGCATGGAACCCATCGGTGAGTTCTATACTAAATGGAAAGCCATTGAAGCCATGGAAAACGGAGAAGTAGTAATCATGTCAGCCGGAACAGGTAATCCGTTCTTTACTACAGACACTGGTTCTTCTTTGAGAGGTATTGAAATTGAAGCCGACGTGATGCTGAAGGGTACGCGCGTGGACGGTATCTATACTGCCGACCCGGAAAAGGATCCGACTGCCACCAAGTTCGACGACATCACTTACGATGAAGTACTGGCAAGAGGACTGAAAGTAATGGATCTGACTGCTACTTGCATGTGCAAGGAAAACAACCTGCCGATTATTGTATTCGACATGGATACAGTGGGCAACCTGAAAAAGGTAATGTCGGGCGAAAACATCGGCACGCTGGTACACAACTGATTATCACTGCATCAAAAAAGATACAAGACAGCCGTCCGGATTGCCGGATGGCTGTCTTTATAACATTCTGTCAGAATACATAGTGGAATCCCAGTGAAGCTCCACCCAGCAAGTTGATGGAGAAGGATTTACTTCCAGAGTTATATCCCAGTGAACCTAACGAGGTGCTAAGATACATTTTACGAGAGAGGGAGATAAACAGTCCGGGGGTATAGCCAAAAGTAAAGGCAAAATCTTTTTCCACCACTCCAAATCCCATGCCTACGGTATTCATCATCCCAATCGTTTTGTTGAACGGCACGTAATAGCCTCCGCTCGGTCCGATGGTAAACATGCTTGCTCCGCCCGGAGCGACAGACAATCCCAATTCTCCGCCAATATACCAGTTATCTGTAAGCATGTAAGTGACACTTGGGATAAGGGAAAAAGTCACGTCAACATCCGTGCTGCTGGTAGGGGCACCCCAGAAATCCACGCTTTCAGATTCACCGATGTCCAGCATCAAGCCAACGCTTCCTCCTACGATAAGATCTCCTTTTTTCAACTGGGCATTTGCTGCCGATACCATCACTAACAAGCCGATAACCAACATTATCATCCGTTTCATAAGTCGTTATTATTTAAGGGTTAAACAAATATCATTCTTCCTGCTTTCATTGTGTCTGATAATATTCGGGGAAGCCCTGGTAACATCCGGTTATCCTGGCTCCATCCCCGTACTCGCACTCAAACTAAATCGTATAGATTACATCTCATCCGAACACATAACTACTCCGAAGTCGATGCCCGAGCCAACAGTCCCATATTCAAAGAATGCGGCATCACCGAACTTCAGTTCGCTACCGTTTAGGTTCATGATGTTCAGTTCATCTTCATCTACCTGTATGATGCCACCGCCAGAGATTATGCCGTCATCGTTGTCGCCGCCGCAGGAAGCGACTGCCATGCACAGCAGCAACAGCGTCACGGCCATCGCCGCGTGTCTACTCAAGTTAATTAGTGAATCTTTCATAATCTATTGCTTTTAAAGTTACTTTCTTATACTTCCGGTTCCCCACCATCAGTGCAACAGTTGCATCTCTTGGTATTCGATAGTCGACCCGATGTTGGGGTTGAAGAAGTAGCTGTCCGACGAGAGGATAGTACCCGCGTCCGAAGTACTCCATACCTGCGTGCCGCTGCCGATGGGGATGTCCACCACCGTACCGTCGCTGCTCACGTAAGGGTTCACGCCCCGTATGGCCTCGCTGTGCAGCTGCGTCACGCGGTCCTGCATGGCACTGGTGCTCTCGTACATGGACATCTGTATGTCGCTGATTTCGGCGGCATTCTGCCGGAGCTGCTCGCTGATGCGGGCGGCCTGCTGCTGATTGCGTATGATGCCCGCCCGCACATTCTGCTTGATTCGCTCGATTCTTCCCTGATGCATGGAAGCGATGGTTTGCGTATACTGGGGATTGAGCTGAATTGACCCTTTCATGCGCCCGGCCTCGTCACCGGCCATGGCCAGACTCTTTTCGTCGGTAGCGGTGAAGGTGGTCAGTTCAAGTGCTTGCCACAGACGGCGGTCGATGGTGCGCATCGTGCCGTAAGGCATCCTCACGTCAAGGATATAGAAGTTGGCCGTCGCCACGTGGTACACCTCCTTGCCATCTTCCAGCTTGATGACACAGCCGATGGCCGCCGCATCTACTTTGGCACCGCGTATCTGGGTAAAGCTACTGCCCATCACCGAGTTGGCCAGACCCTCTTGGAAATTCCGCAGGAGTATTTGGCCGTATTTTTCAGCGCGTTGTCTCATCGCGTCCGGCAGTTTGTCGTAAGTCTGCACCTCCTTCAGTTCGATGGACTGTGCATGGGGAAACTGCGTCCTTACCACGTATTGCAGGTAGTCTTCGGCGGTGGTATATGGCCGCTTCATGTTGCGCAGCAAGGGGTGACGTTGTCCGGTAGCCACACCGTCGTTCTCGTCGTAGTAGGAACGGGTCGTTTCGGTGTAGAAGCCCAGTTGCCTGGCCCCGTCGCTCCCTTTGATTTGGATGTTGGGAGTGCCGTTGGCCTGCTGGAAGTCTTCCATATCCACCTTTCCCACCAACTGCCAGCCGGGCAGGCACTCGATGGTGAGCACCTGGGCGTTCTGCATGTAGGGGTCATTCAGGCTGACCGTCCTTGTCTCATTGTACACGGTGGCGGTGGGCTTGCGCTCGTCCGTCCCTGCCGGGGTCGTCCCCTCGGCAGCGTTTTCGCTTCCTCCCGCCCCTCCGCACCCGGCGGAGAGACAGGCAGTCAACAATAGTATGGGATACATGTTCATACGGTTGGTATTTATCATATTTGGGGAAATCAAGAATCAGAAAGCCAGAACAGGACGTACATAGATGCCCCTATCGCCGTCCCCATCTCCAGCATATTCGCGCAGGGAAGACGCACTGCCGTCCTTCTCTTCAGATGAGGTGAAAATGAGACGATCAAACCAATCTGTTGTGCCATCCCAATCAGGATCAATTGGAGCATTAACCTCACGTATTTTCCATTTCAAACCTTCTCGCGTGGTCGCGTTCTTGACTTTATCGAATTGTCCAACCATAAAATCCCAGACATCGGGACGATTCAAATGATAGCCAATATCGGCGTAAGCTATTTGTCCGTAAGATGGCAGGAACCATCCGCTGCTACTCTGAGGAGCTGCGAGCGAAAGTTGCCATTCGTATTTGTCGGTTTCATCTGTTCTTATCATAGGGTTCTCCGTATAACCAACTAAACCGTCATCCCTCCATCTCCATCCTATGCTCTTTTTACCATAGTTGATGGCAACTTCCAGAGGTGGGCAAAGACAACAATTCATACCTTTCAGATATTCCAGTATGGCCATGCAGTTGTAATAGCCGTTGAAATCGTCCTCGCTATCAATGGTACCCATATACATTGCATTATGCATTTTTCGCGTTTCAAGGTCGGCGGCCAATACCGGGCTTCCAAAACCCCATGGATCTTGGTAGCTTGTGGCGTTGCATGCCCTGGCCTCTAACCCGAAGTACTCCCAATAACCCCAATCATCATAAGTTCTATTTTGGGCGTAATACCATCGAGATGGTGCATGCGTCAGCGATACGACATAGCCGTGGACGGTACTGCCCAGCACGGGGCCGCCTTCGGTGAGCGGTCGGGTATAGTCGGAGCGGTCGGTCTCATGCCTTCCGGCGTAAAAGACGATGCCGATGCAGGCATCCGCCAGTGCCGCGCTCAGCTCGCTGTCGCCACGCAGCAGGGAACCGTCGTTGAGGTAGAAGTCGCCCAAGCGTGCATGGTCGAGCGGCTTGTTGCCCAGCACGCCGGGCAGCGGCTCGTCGGTGATGGTGAAGGTGTACACCTCGCTCCAGTCGGACGATGCCACCGCTGTCACCGCCTTGACGCTTGCGCTGCGTCCGGTCGGAGCATCGCCTTCAGCCAGTGCCTTGACGCTCACGCTGTGCTCGCCCGGAGCGTAGTCGAAGAGGCTGAAGCTGATTTCGGGTTCGGAAACGGGCACTTCCTTCCCGTCGTCTATCTTGTAGAGGTAGGAAGCAGCATTCGCGACGGGCGCCCACGTGACGGTCACGGTGCAGCTCTCCTTATTCACATCGGCATTCAGCGCATCGGGTGCCTGCAGCTTCGTGCTTTCCACGGTGAAGTCTGCCTTGCCCCACTCCGAAGGGCTGAACAAATCGGGCTGGGCGTTGCTGACCGCCTGCACCGTGATGGAGTGGCTGCCTCCCTCGAATTTACTGTACGGCTGGAGTTCGAGGCGCGTCTCCCCGGTTTTGTACAGGGTTTCATCGCCGGAAATCTGGTAATGGTAGTTGTCCGCATGCTCCACCGCCTGCCACGAGGCGATGATGGTCTTTGCATTCCTGTCCACATCCACTGTGACGACCGGAGTGGCGAGTTGCGTCTGGCCGATGGTGGGCTGGTCATCCTTGTCGCAGGCCGTCATCAGCAGGATGGCCGCGAACATCTGCATTGCTGCGTAGTATAGTTTCGTTTTCATAACATTCAAGTTTTTGGGTGAGTGTATAATCATGAAGCGGATGTCCGAAGAGGACGGCAGGAAGCGTCAGCCCAACGGGAATTCTTCCTCGCCGCCTTCTTCTTCGCCCCCCCCGGAGGGTAGCCCCTTTGCCTTGCGGTAGGCCGCCAGCGAGGCATAGTCGATGCCATCGGCAAGCACACCGGCATTCTCGAAGGTGAGCTGCTGGATGATGGCGTTGCGGAACGCCCTCTTCGGCACGAAACGCAGGCGGGCTTCATAAATCATGGTGTTGGGGTTGAACTCGTTGATGTCGGCCACGCCCTTGCTGCGGAAGGTGATGCGGAGGTCGCCCATGTCGCCCAGCGATACGGGTTCGCCCTTCATCAGCCGGGTCACGGCGTATGCAGAGAGGAGCACCAGCCCTGCTGCCAGTTCGATGGGGGCAGTGGTGGTGTTCTCGGTAGCCGCGCGGGTGGTGGCATCAGCACCTTCCGACTCGCCCGTGATAGGGGTGGCATACCACTGGGGCGGGTCGTCCCGACGGTTGGGGTTCACTTTCTGAATCAGTTTGTACTTCACAACTTGGTTCCTCCTTAATTATATAGTTAAACAAAAGGTATGCCTAAACGTCCTTACGGGAAGACCGGGTATCTGCCTGCGGGAAGACCGGCTGTCTGCCTGCGGGAAGACCGGGCGTCCGCCTGCGGGAAGGCAGGATGCCAAGCCGGGGCTTCGGGGCACTACAGTTCCCGTTCGGCAGGTTAAAGATAAGGGATAAGTTTTTAATTTACAATAGGTTGAACACCCCCTTTACACGAACCCACCCGCCGTTTACACGAACGGGGGAACCGCATACACGAACGCGTTTTTATCCTTTTCTGCCCCGTTTGGCTTTGGATTAATTCCCGGGAAAAGCTATATTTGCAGACAGATATATTCGCCAAACATGCAGAAGATGGAACACATACGCCGCATACTTGCCTGCCTGCTCCTGCCACTGGGGTTGCTGGCATGGCCGGCCACCGGCGCCGCCGCACAGGAGGCGGCAGCCGTTACCTCGGAATACGCCTTCCGCCACTACACCACGCTTGACGGCCTGCCGCAGATGCTCACCGAGTGCATCTACCAGGACAATAGGGGATACATCTGGATAGGCACCCTCGCCGGCTTCGTACGCTACGACGGCTTTGAGTTCGTGCCCTACCTGAAGGGGGGAAGGCCGGAAAACATCGTCGGCTTCCACGAAGACGCGCGCGGAGTGACCGCCCTGGGCTTCCGCCGCAGGCACCTGGCCGGAAAAGACGGGCAGACGGACACCCGTCCGTTGGACGACCGGGGACTGCTGCTGAACAACTTCAACTCGTCCGCACTGCCGCCCGGCTACCTGCTGCTGGAAAACGAACAGGAACAAGGGCGCGAAATCTGCCGCCTCACCGACGACGGGACGGAAACCGTGCTGCGCTCGCCCCTGCTTGACGAAATGGACGCCCGCCGCCGCGTGTTTGCCGACACGGCAGACGGTATCTTCTACATCCCCACCGCCGAACGCACCTACCGCCTCAAGACCGACGGCACCGCTTTGCCCGCCCTGCTCGTGCCACAAGGCTACACACTGCTCCGCACGGACAGCACGCTCTACCTCTTTGCCGCCGACGGGGTGTACCGTTGCCACGGGGCTTCGGCCCAGCGGGTGACACCGTTCCGCTTCACGGCACCCGACTACGGCGTGGAAGCCTGCGCCGACCGCAAGGGCAACATCTACCTGCACGACGCGCACAACCTCTACCGCTTCAACCCGGCCCAACACAAAGTAGAACACCTGGTAGACGGTATCAACCTTATCCGACAGATGTTCATCGACCGCGAAGGCAACATCTGGCTCGCCACCTACCAAGGCGTGTACAACTTCTTCCAACTGAACTTCATGAATCACACGCTGACCGACCACAACGACATCCTGCGCGCCATCGACACCGCCCCCGGGGGACTGCTGACAGTCGGCACGCTCAACGGCAAACTGCTGGGCGGCCCTACGGCCCGGGAACTGCGCCCGCTACCCTATCCACGGAGCGATGACAACTTCTTCCACCCCTACGCAGCCCACATCGGCCACTCCGCCTACCTGCTGGGCAGCGGAGGCATACTGGCCTGCGAAGGCAACCGCAGGCAATGGCTCGACTTGCCTATGCTCGACTACCGCTTCCTCTCCGCACACGGCGACAGCCTGCTCGTGGCCACCCGACAGGAGCTGTTCGTGACTGACCGCCGGGGGCGCATCCGCTCCACGCACAAAGGGCTGCGCGGCATCTTCTGCGCCTGCCCCGACGGATACGGCAACCTGTACGTGGGCACCGCCTACGGCCCCGTGCGGATTCACGGGAACGAACAGACGGCCATCCACCAGCCCGACGAGGGCATTCCCTGCACCGCCATGACCGCCACCCCGCAGGGCGAGATACTCCTGGCCTCGGGCGAAAAGCTCTATACCGTGCGCAACGACTCCGCCATCCTGCTCCAGCACTACGGAAGCCCCATCCGCTCCATTTGCCAGACGAGCGACGACTACCTCATCGTGGCTGTGGTCAACGGACTGTACATCACCGAAAACCGGCTGTTGCAGACGATGTTCTTCAACCGCTACAACGGCTTCACCGGCATTGAACCGCTCATTGCCCATATCGCCGAGTCTGACGACGGCACCGTGTGGGTACCATGCGTAGGCCAAACCGTCTCGTTCCATCCCCGCGACCTTGTGTATCAACACGCCGTGCCTCAGTTGGAGGTGGTCTCGACCGAAGCCTCGACCAACAATGTAGACTGGCAACTCTTGCCAGTCCCTACCCGGCAGGTAACACTGTCCTATCCCGTGCGTCACCTGCGCTTCTCCTTCATTGCCGTGTCCCACTCTGCCACGGGCAACGTCTGCTACCGTTACCGGCTGAAAGGCCTCCAAGACCAGTGGTCGCAACCGCAGACGGCACGCGAAGTGCAGTTCAACAACCTCCTGCCCGGCCGCTACCGACTGGAAGTAGAAGCTCAAATAGGCGTCATGACCTCGGCTCCCGTACACATCGACATATACTTGCGCCCGGCCCTGTGGCAACGCCCGTGGTTCTGGGCACTCATCGGACTGCTGCTGGCCGGCGGCATCTGGGCATCGGCCTATCACTACTACAAACGCCGGGAACGCATAAAGATGCACAAGCTGCAACGCGAGACCCGCCTGAACAACCTGCTGGTGAAGTCCATCCGGCTGAAGTCCATCCCGCACTTCAACTCCAACGTGCTGGCAGGCATTGAATACTTCATCATGAATCATTCGGTGGAGGAAGCCAACAAGTACCTCGCACTCTACTCCCGTTTCACCAACACCCTGCTAATGGATGTGGACAAGCCCTCGCGCTCGCTCGACGAGGAGCTGGAGTACGCCCGCCTCTACCTCACCCTGGAGCAACTGCGCTACGGCGAGAACCTGGCCTACGACATCCATACCGACCCCGACGTGAACCTACACATCCAGGTACCCAACATGATGCTGCACACCTACTGCGAGAACGCCGTGAAGCACGGCCTGCGCAACAAACCCGGACGCGGGCACATCCTCATTGAGGTCAAAACCCGGACGGGAGGCGTCTGCGTGTCCGTCACCGACGACGGTGTGGGACGAGAAGCGGCGGCAAACCTCTCGCCCACTTCCACCAAGCAAGGACTGAACATCATGGAGCAACAAATCGAGCTCTACAACCAGTGCAACGCCGAACACATCGTGCAGACCGTCACCGACCTGAAAGACCCGGACGGGAAAGCCTGCGGCACGCGCTTCGAGCTGTACATCCCCTACCATTATAACTATTTCTAAACCGAACCTGCACATGAAGAACTACCGCGCTATCATCGTCGAAGACGAACGGCTTCCCCGTCTGTCGCTCATACGGAAACTGGAAGACTACCATCCCGAAATCAGCATCGTGGAGAGTTGCGAAGACTACGGTTCGGCACTGAAGGCCATCTTGCGCCACCGGCCGGACATCCTCTTCCTCGACATCCAGTTGCAGGGACACACCACACTGGAACTGCTGCGCGAACTGAAGGAAGCCATGCCCCTGCCGCACATCATCTTCACCACGGCCTACGACAATTCGGAGTACCTGCTTCAGGCCATCCGCCTGGCCGCCGCCGACTACCTGCTAAAACCGGTGGACGTGTCCGAACTGGCCAAAGCCATACAACGAATCAAAGACCGTGACGAACACAATGCCTTCTTATCCACACCCACAAACTTTGCTACAAACAAATATCCTTTCCGGACATTGAACGGCACGCTGTTCATCGGAAAAAAAGAAATCGTCTTTGTACGTGCCAACGGCAATTATTCGCATGCCGTTTTGACAACCGGTGAAGAAATCATTTTAGAACGTATGGGAGTCATCGAAGCCCGATTGGGTGAAACATATTTTATCCGAGCCGGACGAAACCTGCTACTCAACCGAGAAATGATTTACAAAGTAGATGGCAAACATAAGTCATGCATCTTGCGCAGTTCTGACGGACGGGAATACAACGTAGACTTATCGGCAGGCGGATTGGAATCTGTTGAAAAGTTCATCAAGCAGGGAAATAATACAAAAAGTTAAGCCATGTCCACCACATGAACCTAACTTCAATGTGTCCTTCCGCTTTTTATTTATTCACGCATCAGTTCATAACGGTGAAGTTCTGCATTTTTCATCAGTGGAACCGTACGCAGTTCCTCCAGCGGAACGCCTGTAATACGGGCTTCCAGGCAACGGTTGATTTGTCCGTGTGCCACCACTAATACCCGCTTCCCGTCATAATGCTGCCACAGATAGTCCAAGAAAGCACCGGCCCGGTCGTACATCATCTGGCGAGTTTCCACTCCAGCAGGAGGATTGCTTAAATCGACACTCCCCACAGACAGCCCGGTCCAAGGTCCCCAGTCTATTTCCCTCAACAACGTAGTCTGCTGCCAAGGAAGCTGCCGGTCGCCTACAGCCAGTTGCACGGTATCCACTACCCGTTGCAGATCACTGCTGACCACTGCATCCAGTGCAATATTCCGCAGGGACTCTCCTAATTCCATCGCCTGCTTTTTTCCTTCTTCTGTCAATGTACCGGGCAAGTGCCCTTGAAAAATACGGCTCAGGTTTTCCACCGTCTGCCCGTGGCGCGCCAAATAAAGTGTAATCATACAACCGTGCTGTTTTATGTGATAAAACAAAGATAAGAAGTTTTTCAGGATATTTCCGAAACCGGAAGACACAAACTTATTTTCAGAAGTATTGCAAGAGAATAAAAAATAGCTTATTTTTGTTCACATAAATACTTATCAACGAATATAAAACCTATAAATGCAAGAAATATATGGCAGATTCTAAAACTATTATCAGCGAAGCTGAAGAGAAAATGGATATGGCAATCATGTACCTGGAAGACGCGCTGGCTCACATCCGTGCCGGAAAAGCCGACGTACGTCTGCTGGACGGTATCCGCGTAGACTCTTACGGAAGCATGGTGCCCATCAATAACGTAGCCGCAGTGACTACTCCCGACGCACGCAGCATTGCCATCAAACCGTGGGACAAGAGCATGTTTCGCATCATTGAAAAGGCGATTATCGACTCTGAGCTGGGTATCATGCCGGAAAACAACGGTGAAATCATCCGCCTGGGCATCCCGCCGTTGACCGAGGAACGCCGTAAACAACTGAGCAAGCAGTGCAAAGGCGAAGGAGAAACTGCCAAGGTAAGCATTCGCAACGCACGCCGCGACGCCATCGATGCCTTGAAGAAAGCCGTAAAAGACGGTATGCCGGAAGACGAACAGAAGAACTCGGAAGCCAAGTTGCAGAAAGTACACGACAAGTACATCAAGCAGATTGACGACATGCTGGCTGCCAAGGACAAAGAAATCATGACAGTATAAATTTTATTCACCCCCATAAGAGGAGAGAGGGAACCGTCAGGATTTCTTCCCTCCTCTTTTTTTAAATTTACATCTATTGGAAAAAGGTCTGGTCATTAAAAATACAGGAAGCTGGTATCTGGTCAAAACCGACGAGGGAAAGCTGATTGAATGTAAGATAAAAGGAAATTTCCGCCTGAAAGGAATACGCAGCACAAACCCTATTGCCGTGGGCGACCGGGTACAAATCAATGTCAATGTGGAGGGTACCGCATTCATTACCGAAATAGAAGACCGGAAAAACTACATCATTCGCCGTTCTTCGAATCTTTCCAAACAATCGCACATCATTGCGGCCAACCTGGACCAGTGCATGCTGGTGGTCACAGTGAACTATCCGGAAACTTCCACCATCTTCATCGACCGTTTCCTGGCCTCCGCTGAAGCCTATCGCGTGCCGGTCTGCCTGGTATTCAACAAAGTGGACCGCTACACGGAAGAGGAATTGCATTACCTGGAGGGACTGATTCACCTGTACACTCACATCGGATATCCCTGCTACCGGATTTCTGCACTGGAAGGTACTGGCATAGAGGAAATCAAACAAGCCCTGCAAGGAAAGGTGACTTTGTTCTCCGGACATTCCGGTGTAGGAAAGTCCACCCTTATCAATGCCATCCTACCGGAACAGAATGTCAAGACGGGCGAAATATCCACGGCACACAACAAAGGCATGCACACCACCACTTTTTCCGAAATGTTTCCGGTGGAAGGCGACGGATACATCATCGATACCCCGGGCATCAAAGGGTTCGGTACCTTTGACATGAAAGACGAGGAAGTGGGACACTACTTCAAGGAAATATTCGAATTCTCCGCACACTGCAAATACGGGAACTGTACACACCGCCACGAACCGGGCTGCGCCGTACGCGAAGCGGTGGAGAACCACTACATCAGCGAGTCACGGTATGCCTCCTACCTGAATATACTGGAAGATAAGGAGGAAGGGAAATACCGATCGGCCTATTAACCTATTTAACCTCAAACCTTACGAAAAACACACATGGACAAACGAATCAAATGGGGAATCATCGTATTGATAGGAGCAGGCATCGTCGCCCTGGCCATTCATACGTTTACTCCTGGAAAGAATGAAGAACTGGAAGCCGCTGAAAAGCAAGTACCGACCGACAAGTCGAAGGCACTCAACGTAAATGCCAAAATACTGAAACCACACTTGCTCACCGACCAGCTGTTTGTCAGCGGCAGGCTGATACCGGATGAGGAAGTAGACTTGTCGTTTGAAACTTCCGGCAAAATCACAAGCATTGATTTTACGGAAGGTTCCTTCGTGTCCAAAGGACAACTACTGGCCAAAGTAAATGACAGCCAATTGCAGGCCCAGCTGAAACGGCTGGAAGCTCAAATGCCGCTGGCCGAAGACCGTGTGTTCCGCCAGAATGCCTTGCTACAGCGTGATGCGGTCAGCAAGGAAGCGTATGAGCAGGTGAAAACGGAACTGGCTACCCTGAATGCAGACATCGAGAACGTGAAAGCAAACATAGCCATGACGGAACTCCGGGCCCCGTTCGACGGCATCATCGGATTGCGGCAGGTCAGTTTAGGAGCCTACGCCTCCCCCACAACGGTCATTGCCAAACTGACGAAAATCACACCGCTCAAAGTGGAATTTGCCGTACCGGAGCGTTATGCCCGCGAAATCAAGAAAGGTACAAACCTGACTTTCAAGATTGAAGGACGACTGGAAGCTTTCAACTCGCAGGTCTATGCCACGGAATCACGTATCAATGAAGAAACCCATACGCTGACCGTCCGCGCCCTCTATCCGAACCGGAACGGAGAACTGTTACCCGGACGCTATGCGGATATCGAACTGAAGCAGAAAGAAATTCACAATGCCATCGCCATTCCTTCGGAAGCCATCGTCCCTGAAATGGGAAAGAACAAGGTATTCCTGTACCGTTCGGGAGTAGCCGAACCCGTGGATGTGGAAATCGGCATTCGTACAGAAGCAGAAGTACAGATACTGAAAGGACTGTCGGCCGGAGATACCATCCTGACCTCCGGTACCTTGCAGCTGCGTACCGGCATGCCGGTAATTCTTGACCAAATCGATTAACTTTCTGCCTTATGAACATCTCCGAACTTAGTATACGAAGGCCCGTATTGGCCACTGTGCTCACCATCATCATCCTGCTTTTCGGACTGATTGGTTACACCACCTTAGGGGTACGCGAATACCCGTCAGTGGACAATCCCATCATTTCCGTGACCTGCAGTTACCCGGGAGCGAACGCAGAAGTGATTGAAAACCAGATTACGGAACCGCTGGAGCAAAACATCAACGGAATTCCGGGCATCCGTTCTTTGTCAAGCACCAGCCAGCAGGGACAATGCCGTATCACCGTGGAATTCGAACTGTCGGTCGACCTGGAAACCGCGGCCAATGACGTGCGTGACAAAGTGTCGCGCGCCCAGCGCTACCTGCCCCGCGACTGTGACCCTCCTACGGTGTCCAAAGCCGACGCCGATGCCAGCCCCATCCTGATGGTGGCCATACAAAGCAACACCCGCTCCTTGCTGGAGCTGAGTGAGATTGCCGACCTGACCGTCAAGGAACAACTGCAAACCATTCCCGACGTGAGCAGCGTCTCCATCTGGGGAGAAAAGCGCTACTCCATGCGTCTGTGGCTCGACCCAGTCAAAATGGCTGGCTACGGCATCACGCCCGTGGATGTCAAGAACGCCATCAACGACCAAAACCTGGAACTGCCTTCCGGTAGCATTGAAGGAAACACCGTGGAACTGACCCTGCGCACCATGGGACAGATGCATACGGCCAAGGAGTTCAACAGCATCATCCTGAAAGAACAAAACGGCCAGGTAGTACGCTTCAGTGACATCGGTTACGCGGAACTGGGACCGGCCGACCTGAAGAGCTACATGAAGATGAACGGAGTGCCCATGGTAGGTGTCGTCGTTATTCCGCAGCCGGGCGCCAACCACATCGACATTGCCGACGCCGTGTACGAACGCATGGAACAGATGAAGAAGGACCTGCCCGACGACGTGGAATACACGTATGGTTTCGACAACACCCGCTTTATCCGTGCCTCCATTGCAGAAGTGGAAAGTACCGTGTACGAGGCTTTCGCGCTGGTGATTATCATCATCTTCCTTTTCCTGCGCGACTGGCGTGTCACCTTGATTCCCTGCATCGTGATTCCGGTCTCCCTCATCGGTGCCTTCTTCGTGATGTACATTGCCGGATTCTCCATCAACGTGCTCACTATGCTGGCTGTCGTCCTGTCGGTGGGCCTGGTGGTCGACGACGCCATCGTGATGACCGAAAACATCTATATCCGCATCGAGAGAGGAATGAAACCGTTTGAGGCAGGTATTGAGGGTGCCAAAGAAATTTTCTTTGCCGTGATTTCCACCACCATTACCCTGGCCGCCGTATTCATTCCGATTGTCTTCATGGAAGGAACCAGCGGACGCCTCTTCCGCGAATTCAGTTTCGTAGTAGCCGGCTCCGTCATTATCTCAGCCTTCTCGGCCTTGACCTTCACCCCGATGCTGGCTACCAAACTGTTGAAGCACCGGGAAAAGCAGAACTGGTTTTACCGGAAAACAGAGCCTTTCTTCGAAGGCATGAACCGTCTGTACTCCCGTTCACTCCAGGCCTTTCTGCGCAAGCGTATCATCGCTATCCCATTCATTCTGATTACCCTGGCCCTCATCGGCTACTTATGGAACCATATTCCAGCCGAAATGGCTCCATTGGAAGACCGCTCACAAATCAACATCCGGACCAGTGCGGCCGAAGGAGCCAGCTATGAATACATCCGTGACTATACGGAAGAAATCAATACCCTGGTGGATTCTATCGTGCCGGATGCGGCTTTTATCACCGCCCGCGTATCAAGTGGAAGCGGAAACATCCAAGTCACCCTGAAAGACATCAAGGAACGCGATTACACCCAGATGGAAGTAGCTGAAAAAATCTCCAAGGCTATCCGTACACACACCAAAGCCCGTTCCTTCGTGCAGCAGCAGTCTTCTTTCGGCGGACGAAGAGCCAGCATGCCGGTACAATACGTACTTCAGGCCGTCAGTATTGAAAAACTACAGAAGGTATTGCCGGAGTTCCTGGCTCAGGTGTACGACAACCCTACCTTCCAGATGGCTGACGTGGACCTGAAATTCAGCAGTCCGGAAATGCGTGTCAATATCAACCGCGACAAAGCCGGGACCATGGGGGTAAGTGTGCGCGACATTGGAGAGACCTTGCAATACGGGTTGAGCGGGCAGCGCATGGGCTATTTCTACATGAACGGAAAGCAATACGAGATTCTCGGACAAATCAACCGTCAGCAACGTAACCAGCCAGCCAACATCAAGTCGATTTATATCCGGAACGACAAGGGAGAGATGATGCAGCTGGACAACTTAGTGGAATTTGTGGAAGCCGTGGCACCACCTAAACTGTATCATTATAACCGTTTCATCTCGGCCACCATTTCTGCAGGACTGGCCGAAGGCAAAACCATCGGAGACGGTCTGGACGAAATGGACAAGATTGCCGACAAGGTATTGGATGACACGTTCCGCACCGCCTTGTCGGGCGATTCCAAGGAATACCGCGAAAGTTCCTCCAGCCTGATGTTCGCCTTCATCCTGGCTCTGATTTTGATTTACCTGATTCTTTCGGCCCAGTTTGAAAGTTTCAAGGACCCGTTCATTATCATGCTTACCGTGCCACTGGCCATTGCCGGTGCCCTGGTCTTCATGTACTTCGGCGACATCACGATGAACATCTTCAGTCAGATTGGTATCATCATGTTGATTGGACTGGTGGCCAAAAACGGTATCCTAATTGTGGAATTTGCCAATCAGAAACAGGAGGCGGGCGAAGAAAAGATGCTGGCCATCCGCGATGCGGCCCTCCAGCGTCTGCGTCCTATCCTGATGACCAGTGCCTCTACCATCCTCGGCCTGTTGCCACTGGCCTTCGCTTCGGGCGAAGGGGCCAACCAGCGCATCGCCATGGGAGTGGCTGTAGTGGGCGGTATGCTGGTTTCTACCTTCCTGACCATGTACATCGTACCGGCCATTTATTCTTATATATCGACTAACCGCACTAAAAAAGAAAAGAAATGAGAATACGGGCTTTTTATCTTGCATTTTTATTGCTCGGCCTGGGACTTCCAGTGCAGGCCCAGTACACCTATACCTTGAAACAATGCCTGGAAGAAGGATTGGCCAACAACTATTCACTCCGCATCACCCGCAACGAAGAGCAGGTAAGTAAGAACAACGCTACCTTAGGAAATGCGGGCTACCTGCCTACGGTAGACCTGACAGCCGGCTATACCGGCAATGCGGACAACAGCAACAGCCAGTCGCGTGAGACAGGAGAAACTACCAAGCTCCGTGGCGTATACGACCAGACTCTGGATGCGGGTATCGACCTGAACTGGACGATTTTCGACGGATTCAACATCAGCACCACTTACAAGCAGCTGAAAGAACTAGAACGACAAGGAGCCACCAACACCCGGATTGCCATCGAGGATTTCATCGCCACCCTCACGGCAGAATACTATAACTACATCCGACAAGAAATCCGGTTGAAGAATTTCCGTTATGCCGTATCACTGTCCCAGGAACGTCTGCGCATCGTGGAAGAACGCTACCATATCGGAAACTTCTCCCGGCTGGACTACCAGCAGGCCACTGTGGACTTCAATGCCGACCGGGCACAGTATATCAAACAGCGGGAACTGGTACATACTTCCCGCATCAACCTGAACGAGCTGATGGCCGCCAAAGATATGGACCGCCCTCTCAGCGTAAAAGACTCGGTGATTGACGTCAACGAAAACCTGGATTTCAATGCCTTATGGGATGGTACCCTCCAAACCAACTCCAGTTTGCTGCAAGCTGACCAGAATACCGTGCTGGCCCAACTGGATTATAAAAAAGTATTGTCGCGCAACTATCCATATGTACGGTTGAATGCAGGCTACGGCTATACCTTAAATAAATACGATGTGAATGCCACCCGCCAGCGAAGCAACTGGGGATTCAGCGGCGGTATTACCGTGGGATTCAACATTTTTGACGGTAACCGGCGACGGGAAAAACGGAATGCCAGCCTCGCCATCCGCAACGCCCAGCTGGCCCGCGACGAACTGGAACAAGGACTCCGGGCCGACCTGAGCAACCTGTGGCAAGCCTACCGCAACAACATCCGCTTGTTGAACCTGGAACGTCAGAACCTGATTTCTGCCAAAGAGAACCACGAGATAGCCAAAGAACGCTACCTGCTGGGAGATTTATCCGGAATTGAAATGCGTGAAGCCCAGAAAAGCCTCCTCGATGCGGAAGAACGCATTCTTTCTGCAGAATATGATACGAAAATGTGTGAAATATCCCTGCTGCAACTTAGCGGGAAGGTGACGCAATACCTGAAATAAAATATTTCATAATTTTTTGTATCTTTGCCGCACAATCTACAAATACAATCATCATGGGGCTTTTTATTCGAAAAAGTATAGAGGCTTTGCAGGCTGAAGCCAAGGAAACGGGAAGCGGCACCCTCAAACGGGTATTAGGGCCCGTCAGTCTGGTAGCACTCGGAGTGGGAGTCATTATTGGAGCCGGCTTGTTTTCCATCACCGGAACCGTGGCGGCTTCTTACACAGGTCCGGCCATTACGCTTTCGTTCATCATTGCAGCCATCGGATGCTGCTTTGCGGGACTCTGCTATGCGGAATTTGCTTCCATGATTCCTGTATCAGGAAGTGCCTATACCTATTCATACGCCACCATGGGTGAACTCATCGCCTGGATTATCGGATGGGATTTGGTACTGGAATATACCGTAGCCGCCACCACCGTCAGTATCAGCTGGAGCCGCTATATGACCGTCTTCCTGCAAGGGGTAGGAATTGAACTTCCCCAGGCATTCACAGCCTGTCCGTGGGACGGAGGTATCGTGAACATCCCCGCTATGGTAATCGTGGTACTCATGAGCCTGATTCTGATGCGGGGTACTGCCGGAAGTTCCTTCTTTAACGGACTGATTGTTTTCCTGAAAATAGCGGTGATTCTGATATTCGTGGTACTGGGCTGGCGCTTTATCCAAAGCGACAACTACATACCTTATATTCCGACTAATACCGGCACGTTGGGTGAGTTCGGCATTTCGGGCATTTTCCGAGGAGCTGCCATCGTTTTCTTTGCCTTTTTGGGATTTGACGCAGTGAGTACCGCTGCTCAGGAGACCAAAAATCCGAAACGGGATATGCCTATCGGTATTTTAGTATCTCTGCTGATGTGCACTATTTTATATATCCTCTTTGCCCATGTCATGACGGGAGTAGCTCACTACACCGATTTCAGTGGACAAGTGGGTATCGCCCCGGTAGCCGTAGCCATTGAGAAAATGGGATACCCTGATGCCCAAGGCATCATCCAACCGGTTTATCCATGGTTGAATAAAGCCATCATCCTGGCTATTTTGTTCGGTTACTGCTCAGTCATCATGGTCACCCTGCTCGGACAAAGCCGTGTTTTCCTGAGCATGAGCCGCGACGGACTGCTTCCCCCGTTCTTTTCCAAAATCAATCCGCGTTTCCGTACACCCGTACACAGCAATGCCTTGTTCATGGTCGTGGTCAGCCTGTTGGCCGGCTTCATCCCGGCACAGGTAGCCGGAGAGATGACCAGCATCGGTACGCTGCTGGCCTTCACACTGGTCTGCGCCGCCATACTGGTTGTACGCAAGACCATGCCCCACGTACACCGGGCCTTCAAAACCCCGTTCGTTCCCTTCGTCCCCATCATGGGCATCCTTACCTGCCTGTGCATGATGAGTTTCCTTCCCGCCGATACGTGGATACGACTGGTGTTGTGGATGCTCATCGGTCTGGATGTATATGCCTCCTACGGCATCCATCATAGCAAACTGGAACCCGGACAAAAACATCGGAAAGGAGATATGGTATTAAACCTTACAGGATTAATATTGTCTGTACTGAGTGTAGTAACCGGATTGTGGCACCAGCAAACCGTAGGATGGGACGAGGACAAGACCCTGCTGACCATCTCTTTTGTGTTTGCCTTTACCCATTGCGCTTACTATATGTGGCGAATTTGGAAACACCCGCACAACCACCAGAACTTATCGGAGCAACCGATTGAGTCTTAAAAGAAGTTATAAAAAACGGGCAGGAACAGAAAAAACGAATAATAAACCACAAACGACATTTAAAAAAGTTGTTATTTTACAGCGATTTATACTATTATGGATAAAAATATATTATATACTGCCATTCAGGCCGCACTCGCCGCCGGAGCAGAAATCATGTCTGTATATACTGATCCGAATGCGGATTTTGAGATAGAGAAAAAAGCGGATAATTCTCCGCTGACCATCGCCGACCGCAAATCGCATGCCGTCATAGCCCAGGCTTTGGCTTCCACTCCCTATCCCCTGCTGAGCGAAGAAGGGGCCAAAATCGCACCTGAAGAAAGGCAGCAATGGAAAGAGCTTTGGATTGTCGACCCGTTGGACGGTACCAAGGAATTCATCAAGCGGAACGGTGAATTTACCGTCAACATTGCCTACGTAAAAGACGGTTGCCCGGAAGCGGGAGTCATTTATATCCCCGTCAAAAAAGAACTTTATTTTGCCGATACCACACTGGGAGCCTATAAAATCAATGAAATTACGGAAACCGATTCATACACTTCACTGGATGCACTGATTGCGCATGCACAGCGTCTGCCGAATGTCCAGCGTACAAACGATACATTCATCGTCGTGGCTTCCCGTTCACACCTGACTCCTGAAACAGAAGCTTATATCCACGAAATGCAGCAAAAGCATGCACACGTGGAAACCATTTCCAAGGGAAGTTCCTTGAAGCTGTGCCTCATCGCAGAAGGCAACGCCGATGTATATCCTCGTTTTGCCCCGACCATGGAATGGGATACCGCTGCCGGACATGCCATTATCCGTGCTTCCGGGAAGGAAGTGTATCAGGCTGGGAAAAAAGAGCCGCTACAATACAACAAAACAGACTTGCTGAACCCTTGGTTCATAGCAGAATAACCCAACTATTTGTATGTCTATCGAGATTCTTATCGTACTTTTTTCACTTGTGGCCATGCTGGTCGCATTGATTATGGACAAGATGCGTCCGGGAATGATTCTGTTCTCGGTTGTCGTCGTCTTCCTCTGCACCGGCATCCTCACCCCGAAAGAAATGCTGGAAGGCTTCAGCAACAAAGGAATGATTACGGTCGCCTTGCTGTTTCTGGTCAGTGAAGGAGTACGTCAAAGCGGTGCCTTGACCCAGCTTATCAAAAAGCTACTTCCCCAGCAGACAACCTCCGTCTTCCGGGCACAGGCGCGCATGCTGCCCAGCATCGCTTTCATATCAGCCTTTCTGAACAACACACCAGTGGTGGTCATATTTGCCCCCATCATCAAGCGGTGGGCCAACTATGTCAAGCTTCCGGCCACTTACTTTCTGATTCCATTGTCGTACGTGACAATTCTCGGTGGTATCTGTACGCTGATTGGTACATCTACCAACCTGGTGGTACACAGCATGATTCTCGATGCCGGGATGAAAGGCTTCAGCATGTTCGAACTGGGGAAGGTAGGCATATTCATCGCTCTGGCCGGTATTATCTACCTGTTTCTGTTCTCCAAGAAACTGTTACCCGCCAACCGTCCGGACACAGCCAACGAGGAAGAAAACGACTCTTCACTGCATCTGGTAGAAGCCGTCATCGGTCCACGCTTCCCGGGTATCAACAAGACGGTGAGCGAATTTGATTTCAAACGCCATTACGGAGCGGAAGTGAAAGAACTTCGCCGTAGCGGACGTACCTATACCAACCTGAGCAAAGTCAGTTTCCGCGAAGGCGATACATTGGTGGTACTGACAGACGACAGCTTCATCCAGACATGGGGAGAATCTTCTGTCTTCCTGATGCTGGCCAACGGGAAAGAATACGAACCGACCGGAAAGAAAAAACGCTGGTTCACCCTCTTCCTGCTCGTGTTCATGATTGTAGGAGCTACCATCGGTGAACTGCCGGGCATTGAGAAATACCTTCCCGAAGGCATCAAGCTGGATATGTTCTTTTTCGTGTCCATCACTACGGTCATCATGGCATGGACCAAGATATTCCCTCCACAAAAATATACCAAGTATATCTCCTGGGACATCCTGATTACCATTGCCTGTGCCTTTGCCATCAGCAAAGCCATGGAAAATTCCGGAGTGGCCGACTTGCTGGCCGGTTACATCATCAGCCTGAGCCATGACTACGGTCCTTATGTGTTGCTGGCCGTGCTGTTCATCATTACGAACATCTTTACAGAACTGATTACCAACAATGCGGCGGCGGCCCTGTCCTTCCCTATTGCCCTGTCACTGTCCACCCAGCTGGGAGTCAATCCCATGCCGTTCTTCGTGGTCATCTGCATGGCAGCCTCGGCCAGTTTCTCCACCCCTATCGGCTATCAAACCAACCTGATTGTACAAGGTATCGGGAACTACAAGTTCACCGACTTCGTCCGTATCGGATTGCCGCTGAACATCATCACATTCCTGATATCGGTCTTTCTCATTCCGCTGATATGGCCGTTTTAAAACAGACTTAAACAGACATTACAATATGAACGATTCAAAAGCAACTCATATCTATCCGATATTCGACCGCATGCTGGGGCGTGCAGACAAGGAAGAGCTACTTCACCAACACGGACTTATGATTTGGTTCACCGGACTGAGCGGTTCCGGAAAAAGTACCATCGCCATCGCCCTTGAGCGCGAACTCCAACAGCGCGGGCTGCTGTGCCGTATTCTCGACGGAGACAACATCCGCAGCGGCATCAACAACAACCTGGGCTTCTCGGCCGAAGACCGGGTAGAGAATATCCGACGCATTGCCGAAGTGGGCAAGCTGTTTGTCGATACCGGTATCATTACCTTGGCAGCTTTCATCAGCCCCAACAACGAAATCCGAGAAATGGCTGCCCGCATCATCGGGAAAGACGATTTTCTGGAGATCTACGTCAGTACCCCGCTGGAAGAATGTGAGCGCCGCGATGTGAAAGGCCTGTACGCCAAGGCCCGCCGAGGAGAAATCAAAAACTTCACCGGCATTTCGGCTCCATTCGAGGCACCGGCGCATCCGGCCCTTTCGCTCGACACCTCCAAACTGTCACTCAAAGAATCCGTCGACCAGCTGCTCGACCTGATTCTTCCCAAAGTCACTAAAAAATAAATTATATATTAGCCATGCAAGAAGAATACAAATTAAGCCACTTAAAAGAACTCGAAGCCGAGTCCATTCATATCATCCGTGAGGTGGCTGCCGAATTTGAGAATCCGGTGATGCTCTACAGCATTGGAAAAGACTCATCCGTCATGGTCCGTCTGGCAGAAAAAGCCTTCGCTCCGGGAAAAGTTCCTTTTCCTCTGATGCACATCGATTCCAAATGGAAATTCAAGGAAATGATTCAGTTCCGCGATGAATACGCTAAAAAATACGGTTGGAACCTGATTGTGGAAAGCAACATGGAAGCCTTCCGCGCAGGCGTAGGCCCCTTCACTCACGGAAGTAAGGTACACACCGACCTGATGAAAACCCAGGCCCTGCTGCACGCCCTCGACAAATACAAGTTCGACGCAGCCTTCGGAGGCGCACGCCGCGACGAAGAGAAATCACGTGCCAAGGAACGTATCTTCTCTTTCCGTAACGAGTTCCACCAGTGGGACCCCAAGAACCAGCGTCCGGAACTTTGGGACATCTACAATGCCCGCATCCGCAAAGGAGAAAGCATCCGTGTGTTCCCATTGAGTAACTGGACCGAACTGGACATCTGGCAGTACATCCGTCTGGAAAATATCCCCATCGTACCGTTGTATTTCGCGAAGGTACGTCCGGTGGTCAACATCGACGGACAGCTGATTATGCCCGATGACGACCGTCTGCCGGAAAAATACCGCGACAAGATTGAAATGAAGAAAATCCGTTTCCGCACCTTAGGATGCTGGCCGCTGACAGGCGCCATTGAAAGCGAAGCCGACACCATCGAAAAGATTGTGGAGGAAATGATGACCACCACCAAGAGTGAACGTACCACCCGTGTCATCGACTTCGACCAGGAAGCCAGTATGGAACAAAAGAAACGTGAAGGATATTTTTAATTACGCAACGACATGGAACATTTAGATAAAAGCAAATCAGGCAACCCGATGGAAGGAGAAGCCAGAGGCAAGATGTCTATCGAGGAATTCCTGAAAAAAGACGAACAGAAGGACCTGCTCCGTTTCCTGACCGCAGGTTCAGTCGACGACGGAAAGTCCACCCTGATCGGACGTCTGCTGTTCGACAGTAAGAAATTGTATGAAGACCAGCTCGATGCCCTGGAACGCGACAGCAAGCGTATGGGTAACGCCGGTGAACACATCGACTATGCCCTGCTGCTCGACGGACTGAAAGCCGAACGTGAACAAGGTATCACCATCGACGTAGCTTACCGTTATTTCTCTACCAACAACCGTAAGTTCATCATTGCCGACACTCCGGGACACGAACAATATACCCGTAACATGATTACCGGCGGTTCGACTGCCAACTTGGCCGTCATCCTGGTAGATGCCCGTACCGGTGTCATCACACAGACCCGCCGCCATACCTATCTGGTATCCTTGTTGGGCATCAAGCACGTGGTACTGGCCGTCAACAAGATGGACCTGGTAGACTACTCCAAAGAAGTGTTCGACAAGATTGTAGCCGACTATATGGCCTTCATTACCCCGCTGGGTATCCCCGACGTACAGTGCATTCCGCTGTCAGCCTTGGAAGGAGACAATGTGGTAGCAAAATCCGACCGTACCCCTTGGTACGAAGGCCCTGCCCTGTTGGAATTCCTGGAAACCGTCCACATCGGTAACGACCATAACCTGAAAGACTTCCGCTATCCGGTACAGTACGTGCTTCGTCCGAACCTCGACTTCCGTGGTTTCTGCGGAAAGGTAGCTTCCGGTGTGGTACACAAAGGTGATGAGGTAGTAGCCTTGCCTTCCGGCAAGCGTTCGCACATCAAGAGCATCGTGACTTACGACGGAGAACTCGACTATGCCTTCCCGCCGATGTCTGTCACCTTGACCCTGGAAGACGAAATCGACGTATCCCGTGGTGAAATGCTGGTACACCCCGACAACATGCCGATGATTGGGCGTAACTTCGAAGCCATGCTGGTATGGATGGACGAAGAAAAGATGGACATGGAGAAATCTTTCTTCCTGAAACAGACCACCAACACCAGCCGTACCCGCATTGACAGCATCAAGTACAAGGTAGATATCAACACCATGGAACACCTGTCTGTGGAAAACGGACGCCTGGCCAAGGAAGATGTGCCCATGCAGCTCAACCAAATTGCTCATGTGGTACTGACTTCTTCCAAGGAGTTGTTCTTCGATCCTTATACCAAGAACAAAGCTACGGGTGCCTTCATCCTGATTGACCCGATTACCAACAACACCAGTGCCGTAGGTATGATCATCAACCAGGTGGCCGACAAAGACATGCACAACCAGATGGAACTGCCTGTTCTCAACCTGCCGAAACTGGGAATCGGTCCGGAACATTACGAAGCCATTGAACGCGCTGTAAAAGATTTGGAACGTCAGGGCATCGCCGTGGAAATCAAAAAATAATCTATTAACCCTCAAAACAGATTATGGGACTACTTGAATTTAATAAACTCCCCATCAATACCCTGGTAGGAGCCGACTGGAAGACCTTCAACCAGATTACGGCCGGACGGACCATAGACCCAGCGTACAAAGGCAAATACCGCCTGACCAAGGCCGTATGCCGTCTGTTGTCCACTCTGGTTCCCTTGCAGGACAAACGGTATGAAAAGCTGCTGGCCGACAAGCCCCTGGAACACGACCCTGTGTTCATTCTCGGACACTGGCGTAGCGGAACCACCTTCATGCACAACGTGTTCTCCTGCGACAAGCATTTTGGCTACAACACCACCTATCAGACGGTGTTTCCGCACCTGATGATGTGGGGACAACCCTTCTTCAAGAAGAACATGAGCTGGCTGATGCCGGACAAACGTCCGACCGACAACATGGAGCTGGCCGTCGACCTTCCACAGGAAGAAGAGTTTGCCCTGGCCAACATGATGCCTTACACGTACTACAACTTCTGGTTCCTGCCGAAATACATGCAGGAATATGCCGACAAGTACCTGTTGTTCGATGACATCAGCGATGCCGAACTGAAAGTGTTTGAGGAAACCTTCACCAAACTGATCAAGATTTCCTTGTGGAACACCCACGGCACGCAGTTCCTCAGCAAGAACCCGCCGCACACCGGACGCGTGAAAGAACTGGTGAAGATGTTCCCGAACGCCAAGTTCATCTACCTGATGCGTAATCCGTACACGGTATTTGAATCGACCCGCAGCTTCTTCACCAACACCATCCAGCCGTTGAAATTGCAAGACATCAGCAACGAAGAGCTACAGGCCAATATCCTTTCTGTCTACGCCAAGCTGTATCACAAGTACGAGGCCGACAAGAAGTTCATTCCGGAAGATAACTTGGTGGAAGTCCGTTTTGAGGATTACGAGAAGAACGCCTTCGATATGACGCAGGAGATTTACCAGAAACTGCATCTCCCCGGCTTTGACGAAGCCCGTGCCGACATCGAAGCATACGTCAACAAGAAGAAAGGGTACAAGAAAAACAAATACCAATACAAGCCCGAAACCGTTGAACTGGTTGAAAAGAACTGGTCGTTCGCCTTGGAGCAGTGGGGGTATAAGTTGTAAACTTATCAAACTATATCAACAAAAAATGCGGGACGCTCACATCCCGCATTTTTTGTTTCATGCCTTTTATTAACCGCTATCTTCATTCACATACAACCCGGAATCCGACAGCCGTCTTCAAAGAAGCAGATTTCGGATACACAATACGCAATCCGTCTGCCTCCTGTTTCCACTCTAATTTATTACCTTTTACACCCAACAGTTCTACTGAAGTCACCTTCTTCTTTTCCACTGTAGAGTTTGTACCCAAAGACACAATCTTCAAAGTCTCTCCCGGTTTCGGCACCGTCATGCACCAGGCATACAAGGCTTTGTCTTTTCCTACCGTAAAACGGAAATCCGTAGAATAGAAGATATGATTAGCCTGACTGCCTCCAATGAATCCACCCGGCAACACATTCAGCTTGCCGTCCTTACCTTCACCCAATACACGCCAAGCTGAACTGCCGTAAATGCCTTGTCCGTTCACCCGCATCCATTGGCCGACCTCTTTCAACATCTTCACGCAACCTTCATCCAATGAACCATCGGGACGCAGCGGAATAGAAACACCCACCGAACCATCACGTGCCACAATCTCCAGCAAATAACGTATCATCGCATCCGAACTGTACACGAAATTCGGGCCATAGAACCAGTCGCCTACCGGGGTTTCTGCAATCCAAGCCTGGTCGGTCTTGATATTCTCAGGAATTCCCGATTCACACGTATTCACCGTACCGTTCGTCTGCTTGCGGAACTTCACGATGCTGAACACATCCACCTTCCCACGACGGGCCAGTGTCTTGTTATAAAAATCCGCAATCACTCGCTGCATGGCGTCACACTTGTATCCCGTACCCGTACCGGAACCGCTGAAAGGCTGCTGGTCCGTACCATCCGTATAAATGAAATCCGGGTTATATTTATCCACGGCATCCATCATGCGCAAGGCCCACCATTTCGCATACCATTCCGCATACGCCAGATGCCCGCTAAAAATACCTGCCTTGGGAGGGGACCAACGGGAATTGGCTGCCTCAGCCACTGTTTCATACTCCCTCAAATTGATGCCGTAAAGGTATCTGGGGTCCAGTCCTTCCCACCATTTTCCCTTTCCATCGGCCGCTGTAAGGTTTCCATCGTATGGCACTCCCTTCTTTTCACCCTTCGTATCACACTGGAAAGCCGTCTGCCACCACCACCAGGAGTATTCATGATGGAAAGTGAGTCCGAAACGGATACCCGCTTCTCTTGCCGCTTTCTCCCATTCGCCAATCAAGTCCCGTTTCGGTCCCAGGCGGGTGGCGTTCCAAGACTGATACTTGGAGTTCCATAAGTCAAACTGGTCATGGTGTACCCCCTGGATAATCAGAAACCGTGCGCCGGCATCTTTGTAAATATCCACCAGCGCTTTTGGATTGAACTTCTTCGGGTTCCAGTCACGCAATACCTCCTTGTAGCCCACTTCCGAAGGATGCCCATAATTCTTCAGGTAATTCTCGTAAGCCGGAGTCCCTTCCACATACATTTTGCGGGCATACCAGTCACCACTTTCTCCAGCCGACTGCGGCCCGAAATGAATCCATATTCCGAACTTAGAATCCCGCAACCATTCGGGTGTACCCGGATAGTTGGATTCTATCGATGCCCACGTAGGCTCATACGGTCCGGCCGTCACCGGCAAATCCAGTTTTACTTCCTCAAATGTCTGGCTGTCCCCCATCGGGACAGAGTTTTCCGGCAGTGGCTTATGCACCGACGGCATGGGTTCCAACTGATAGTTCACCCCACTGGTCTGCTGGGAAAAAGCCGTTGCACAGGCTCCCAGCCACAAGCAACCTAACATTACAAATTGATTCATGCCTATTTTTCGTTTTTTAAAAATTTACGATTCGCTTTTTTGCGGATAATCCCGTGATTCGATTTACAAAAACAAATGTAGATAGAAAACCTTGAAACAAGATAGGATGAAAATGTGGGATTATAGGAGGAAATCGATGTCTCTTATCAACCTCCTCCCATACAATTGCATTATTACATTAAGGCATTCTATTAAAATTTTCAGCTTGTATCACCCAAGTACCATCCTGAGGGAAACCTGGATACCTTCCTTTAGCCTCATCCCAGCCTTCTATCATCATAGCCACAGCAGCCAATAAGCCTCCATTCGATGGGAAATAAGGAAAAGGTCCTCCTGTGGCCAGTCCATGTTCATCAAATTGAAAATTAGGTGAATCATGCAACAAATAATCTATTGCCATTTGGGGCTTTCCACATCGGGCTGCTGCCATAGCAAGCATTGGGAAATCCCACCCCCATACATGATTGAAGTTCCATGTAGATGATACCTTGTCAAAGGTATTTACAAAAGTTTTCTTATCAACTCCATCACCAGGTAACATACCATATACCCCCAGCAAAGCAGGATGTTCAAAGGCATACTTGGTCCACATATCCTCGATACCTTCATATACTACATAAGTACCATTTTCTATAGGCAAAGCAGCCATTTTCTGTACTGTTCGCTTCCATTGTTCATTTTCTGGCAATGAAAGTCGCTTGCGCCATTCTTGAGCAATTCGAAGCCCGAAACGCCAGTAACCAAGTTCAAAAGTAGGATTTACCGTGTGCATAGGGTCCGTATTTTCAGAAACAATAAAAAGAGGAGGTGCCAAAATATACCGGTCCTGAGATTTGTCGTAAACCAACAAATCAGCCATAAAATCAGCCGTTTCGAAAACTATCTCTTTCCACTTCTCCAACGTTTCCTTCGTAGGATGCAGCCGATAATCCAATTCTGCAAAATAAATAGGATGAGGCTGTTGCCAGATTAATGTAGCATGTATCAAGTTTGGCCATTCCCTATCCATATAGGCCGTACATTTGGGCCATCTGGCTCCTTTATATCCTTGCTTACGTGCTCTTTCTATCGAAGTAGGCAGGAAATCTTTATATATATGCAGGTATTTGTCAAATAAATCCCAACGATTCCATAAAGCATAATGTACCCCATGCCACCAAACCATTTCAAAATGAAATCTTCCATACCAACCCGTATTAACCAAGCCGCTTTCCTGAGGTGGAAGTGAGCCTGCTTCATTTACTTTCATCAAATATTGAGAAAGTACCACTCTTCTTTCCAGTTCCTTCCAGCGAGAATCTTTGCTCTGAGATAAATCGACAGCCGCACCTGAATTCCAAAAATTTTCCCAAGATTCACAACTTGCTTGAAATACATCTTCTTTTCCCGACTGAACTTCCTTCTGCGAAGAAAACAAACAATTGAAATCCAAGTTATTACAGGTAGTATGTAGTTCCACATAATGTTGATTTACTTTACTACTGTCCAATTCCGCCTGTCCTTTCCAATCCAATGTTACAAAATAGTGTGTATCATCCAGGTCTCGCTGTAAAGATATTTGATGTTCCGTTTTGAATACAAGGTGAGTTTGATGCCTTTCTGGAAAACAATAAGTTCCCACATAAGGTGAATCCTTGGCATCCGGATAGGGAAAACTCAAGAAAACACAAAGACGTCCTTCTCCAAGCAACCGGCTTTTGATTCTGACTCCAATCATGTCTTTCTGTGGATGACAGGCGGTTTGTACATATACCCAAGTTCCTTCCAGTTTAAAACGACTTGTAATAATTCCTCTCCACAAGTCTATCTCCTGAACAGACTCGGTCAAGTCCTTTTCTGTAGCCAACTTTCCATTCTTCAACCGCATTTTCAATCCAATCCGTCCGAGATTAAAACGGTGCGGATTCATGGCAAGCCACGAGGATATTTCAAGCTGCTCCGGATTGGGAATCTCATACGGCACATTCCGTCCATTTGCCTCCATCAGTACAGGCTTATAGTCTGCGACCGATTTTCCCTCAGGCAAATCAAACGAATGCCACCCCCATTGAGACAAAATATTAAATGGGACAAACGTCTGCAGTCCGGTAATATCCACTCCCATAGCAAATTCACCATTTCCTACTTGCGCAGGACTCCTTGGATTAGTCCGAGTCGTTATTACCTTATGTCTGTCTACCACTATTTTTCGATTGATACCTCCAGTCACAGCATTTGAAAATTCAACAGAAAAACAAATAATGAAGATAAATAAAAATCTCAATCCCATATTTTTAAACTAAATATTTGAGTGTAAATCTATCTATTTTTATCATGTTCCCTATTAATTTAACGTGAGTTCGATATAAAATTAGAAAATAGACAGTTGTCCGTCATTGACAAAG